>Ga0164318_10007627_pt1 | contig 10477 bp, 8 predicted proteins | sample GuaBasSedimGuay9_FD_113734 | JGI IMG/M metagenome (GOLD analysis project Ga0164318, IMG submission 113734) | Subseafloor sediment microbial communities from Guaymas Basin, Gulf of California, Mexico - Guay9, Core 4571-4, 0-3 cm | ecosystem: Environmental > Aquatic > Marine > Hydrothermal vents >...
ATGGGGCATTGATATGCTATTTGGACGCCGCTCGTTGTTTGGTTTCCTCATCAACGCCGGACTGATCCTGTTACTGCTGGTGGGGATGGTCCTTTTGGTTGTTGTGGGAGGGAATATGCCGGCCGTCTCGCATCTGATCACACCGACGGTCATGCACCTCCGACATATCGAATATCCTCTGAGAGATGAGGTAGCGCGGGCCAACGTGCAGATTGATTGGAGCTGTTTGCCGGGTAAACTCACGTCCCTGGACACGGCAGAGAGCTTGATCGCGGGCGATATCGCCTATCAAGGGGAGTTGATGTTCGATGTGCATCCCCACAAGGAGTATGTAGAGATTACTCTGGATCATTATGCATCCGGCGCCTGGGTGCAATTCCCGCGGTGGGGGCGAGAGGATTATCGGTGGGATGTACGGCTTACTCCCCACCTCCCGTTGGCCCTTTCGATGGATACCGGGTCCGGCGTATACGAACTTGATCTTGCGGGTCTTCAAGTCGTTGATCTGTTTCTGGACGCGGGTTCTGGGTCGGTGACACTGACCCTACCGGCCCAGGAGGGATTGGATGGCCGGATCGAAGGTGGGTCTGGTCCCTTGCGGATCGTCTTGCCCGATGGAATGGAAGCGCGTGTGGTACGAGAGGCCGGCAGCGGTTCGTTCCACGTGGATCAGCGTTTGCGTCTGGTCGAAGGGCAGCCCGACGATGACGGCATTTGGGAGACAGATGGCTTCGATGAGGCCGGGGATGGTGTCTTGTTGCGGATTGAACAAGGATCTGGGGACGTGTGGATCGAGTGATGGAGAGCGGGTGAACATACCGTTGTCTTCTGCCTGGATGGATGACGCCCTGCGAATGTGGGGCGTCTTTTGGTTAAGAGGAGCGACTACAAATTGGGGCCATTTGTATTCTCTGCCCTATTCGTTGGCGGCCTTGTAGGGTATGTTGGTAGTTTTCCCGGAAATGGATTATAATTTCATTGTCTGAAGGCGATGGCCCGATGAGTGTGATCGGTGGCAGGTGGAAGAGGAAGTGTGACCGGCTATGAACATCACGGATACGGGCAAAGGGGCGGAAAAGATGGTTGCCGTTGTGCGTTGGATCGCACGGGCATCCTCTGGGGTCGCGGCGGCCTTGATTCTGTTAGCGATTGAAATCGCCTCTAGCGGGCTTGCAGCCGAGCGTCCACCTGTTTGGACGTGCTTGTCCACGCAGATGGACAGCCAGCTTTAGCTCCTCAGGCGCGGTTTCAACCGCTGGCCTGAGTAGCAGCGTCGTATGTTTGAATCCCGCCAGCACGGGTGAGCGATTAAATGAAGAGGAGGAGAGAAGATGAGTGGAGAGTTATTGATGACAGGGAGTTGTTTGGCAATTGGGGGCTTGGTCGTGATCGTGGGGTTGCTGCTGCGCAGCATTCGGCTGTTGTACCAGTACGAGCGGGGAGTTGTGTTCACGTTGGGGAAGTACACTAGCACCCGTGGCCCCGGCCTGACGATAATCTGGCCCTGGCAGACGATGCGTAAGGTGGACCTGCGGATCAAGACAGCCGACATCCCCCGCCAGGAAGTGATGACCAAGGACAACATCCCCATGCTGGTCAATGCGGTCGTTTATTTCAAGGTGGTTCATCCTGAGGATGCAATCATCAAAATCGAGGACTATGTCTTCGCCGTGCGGCAGTATACCCAGGCGGCCCTGCGGGACGTGATCGGCAACAGCGAGATGGACTTCGTGTTGACCGAGCGGGAGCGGATCGCCCAGAGCATTAAGGAAATCGTGGATAGCGAGACCAGTGGGTGGGGTGTAGATGTCGAGTCCATCAAAATTCAGGAAGTCGAGTTGCCGGCCGAAATGAAGCGGGCGATGGCTAAGCAGGCCGAGGCCGAGCGCGAGCGCCGGGCGATGATCATCGCTTCCCAGGGTGAGCTTTCCGCCTCGGAGAACTTGCAACGGGCGGCTGCGATCCTGGCCACCAATCCGGCCGCGCTCCATCTGCGCACTCTCCAGACGATCCGTGACATCGCGGCTGATCCTTCCGAAAAGCTGGTGCTCTTCATCCCCTCCAATCTGGGGCAGACCCTCAGCACGCTGATAGGTGGCGCAGTTGAAGTTGAGCAGAAGGAATAAGCCGTGGGTATCCTGGACGAGAAAGTACGGTATTTGCAGATCGCCTTCAATTACGATCTGCACCTGGTGCGGCGCATTCTGCCTACCATCCCCTCCAGCAACCGCATTCTGATCGAAGCCGGCACGCCATTCATCAAGCGGCATGGGGTCGCCGGGATTGTGGCCATGCGCCGCGTCTGGAAGGGGCACATCGTTGCCGATCTCAAGACGGTGGACGGGGCATTGGGCGAGGTGGATATGGTGTGTCAAGCTGGGGCCACGGCGGTCACCGCGATGGGGAGTTCTCCGTCGGAAGCCTTGGACCTGTTCATTGCCCGCTGTGCCCAACTGGGTATGGTTTCGATGGTGGATATGATGGGTGTGCAGGCCCCCTTGAAGGTATTGAGGCGACTGAAAGGCCCGCCGGATGTGATCGTATTACACCGAGGGCGGGACGAGGAGAACACGCGTGGTAAGGTGATCCAGTATCGGCACGTCAATCGGGTGAAGAATAAATTCGATGTGCTGATTTCGGCTGCCGGCGGGGTGGACTTGAGGGAAGCTCGCAGTGCGATCTTCAACGGGGCAAACATCGTCGTTGCTAACCTGGTGCAACCAGGCGATCCCTGGGTGGGGATCTCCACCAATGATGACGTGGGGGCCATCGCTAAACAATTCCTGACGACCATCGAGTGAGCAGTCGGTCTTCCATTCTGTTGCTATGATCTGGAGCTGAGTCTATCCATACGTCACCGATGCAGGGCGGGGGGAAGAAAATCGTATGTCCCGTGTGTTGTTGTTGAATGCCAGCTATGAGCCCTTGTTGGTGATTACCCACCGACGGGCGCTTTCTCTGATCGTGCGAGGGCGTGTTGATCCGGCCTGCGACGAGACTCTGGAGATTCGCGGGGCCTCTCGCGTCGTCCATATCCCGACGGTTCTCCGTTTGCGGCGCTACGTGAATGTGCCCAGTCGTGACCGCCGATGGACCCGGCGGGGTGTGCTGGAGCGAGATAAATACACATGCGCCTACTGTGGCGCTAAGCCCGGAGACCGCTATCGAGGGCGAATCCTGACGCGACAGGATATGACGGTGGACCATATTATCCCGGTCAGCCGGGGAGGGAAGAACACGTGGAGCAATACAGTATGCGCCTGTTTCGCTTGTAACCATCGCAAGGGGGGACGGACGCCCAATGAGGCGAGTATGCGCCTGTTGTGGGAGCCTAAGACCCCACGGGTGACGTATTTAGTAGCCTCCGGTGATGTGCCGGCCGCCTGGCGCATCTATCTGCGTGTTTCATAGGATGGGGGAGATTCCTGCCCAATGTGGTGGGTAGTGATGAAATGAACTTGTACCGATCCTGGCGCATGTATCCGCTGACGTACCGCGCCCGTGAGATGGCCCAGGTCGCTCGTTGGATCGCAGCCGGACAGAGTGGTTCCGTGATCGGGTTGGCTGGTGCCGGTAAGTCGAACTTCCTGGGGTTCTTGTGCCATCATCCGCAGGCATTGGCGCAGGCATTGGCACCTTACCTGGCGGGGGAGGAAATTCCGGTCGTCCCCATCCCTGTGGATTTGAACGATTTGCCCGCCCGCTCGCTGGATGTTTTCTATCGCCTGATTCTGCGTTCGTTCTATGAGGTGCGAGAGCGGTTTGCGCCCCCTCTGCAAGCAGTGGTGACCCAGCTTTTCCTGGAGAACCGTGGCGTGCGTGATCCCTTCCTGGCGCAGACGGCACTGCGGGAGCTATTCTTCCAGCTTAGGAACCGGCCGGTACGGACCGTGCTGGTGATGGACCGCTTCGACCGCTTCGGTCGGAGTGCCCCGACGCGCATTCTGGATACGTTGCGAGGCCTGCGGGACAGCTTCAAGGACACCCTGGTCTACCTGGTCGGTATGCGGCAGGAGATGACGTATCTGTTCGCCCCGGATGCCCTGGGGGAAATGTACGAGGTGCTGGACACGCACATCTGTTGGGTGGGGCCGATGGCTGACGAGGATGCCCGTCGCTTGGTCGCTGAGGAGACGCGGACAGCGGACCCGCCGCCTGATCCCTCCGAGGTGGCGGCCCTGTTGACCCTGACCGGTGGCTATCCCGCACTGCTCAAGGCGGCCTGTCATTGGTGGATGTCCTTCTCTCCCTCCGACTCCCATCGGCCGCCAGTGGGCCGTTGGCAAGAGGCGTTGTTACAGGAGCGGGCTACCATATCCCGACTGGAAGAGATGTGGGCTGGCTTGACCCAGGAAGAGCGGCAGGTGTTGATCGAGTTGCGCCGACGAGAACAGCCGCACCGCGCCTCTGCGGTAATGGGAATCAGAAAGCTGGAGGCCAAGGGAATCTGTCGTCCAGCGCCAGGTGGGTGTGGGTGGGCGATATTCAGTCCTTTGTTGGCCGGTTATATCGCCGGGGCCGATCTACAGGGGTGGGGTCGGATCCGGTTTGATGAGGCGACTGATGCCTTGTACCAGGGAACGGAACGATTGAAGAACCTTTCGCCGCTGGAGCGGTCGGTGTTGGAGTTCCTGGTGCGTCACCCATACGTGCGTCACACTAAGACGGACCTCATCGTGGGCGCTTGGCCGGACGAGTTGCGCCGTCAGGGCGTCAGCGATGATAGCCTCTATCAGGTCATTCGCGAGCTGCGCAAGAAGATCGAGCCAAGTCCGGCCCACCCCTCTTACATCGTGACCTGGCGTGGCCGGCCGGAGGGAGGGTATCGTTTCTTCCCGGAAGGGCGTCCGGAGTAGGTGCCTCTGTTGTTGCTGTCTCCATCCCCATAGTTAGCTGTGTCGTCCGTTCTACGAAAGGGCCACGAGAGGATACCGCATGGACAATCGCCCGGTGCAGATCGAGAATCCTCGTCACATTCCTTTGTCGGCGATGGTGGAAGCTGTCCTCCGGCGGGTCTTCTCGGCATACAGCCGGTTGATCGTCGCGGCCGAGCTAGGGAGCGGCTTCAGCGGTAGCCGGGTGTTCCTGGTCCACCCCATCTCCACTGGACAGGCGCCGGAATTGCCCGTGGTGGTCAAAGTAGCCCCTGTGCACCTCGTTGAACAGGAGTACCATGCCTACCAGACGTACATCCGCAACAAGTTGTCCGGTGCAGCCGAGATCCGCACCGGGCCAATTCGCCTGTCAGATAGTTCTTTGGCCGGCTTGTGTTATCAGCTGGTGGGGAGCGGCATCTTCGAGGTGCAGAGTCTTTTCCAGTTTTGCCGGCAGGCCGGTGTCCGAGACGTGTGGGAGGTTTTGGAGCGGCGGCTTTTCAAGCGTCTGATGCCCCTGTGGCAATTCAACTATGCCCTGCCCCAGTTTACCTATCGCGCCGGCTACGACCGTCTACTGCCCGTCAATTGGATCATTGCCCCGCTTCCGCCCGCCAGTGGTGATGCATTGGGAGGCAAGCGTATACACGCCCTTTCTCCCAATAATTGGGCCGACGTGTCGCTCCAACGGGGGGACGCCGTCCAACTGGAGGGGTTCGTGGTCACTGAAGTTGACCCGGTGGGGGCGACTGTGACGCTCGACCTGCCCGTTTCCCCCGACACTATGCCTGCTCCTTCCTGTCGCGTGCGCTTGCACCCCGTTGAGCGGAGCGATGTGTTTCGGGTGAACGAGGCCCCGCCATCGCTCCGGGGAGTGGTCACGGCCACCCGCGCCGACCTGCTCCGCTCTGCCGTCCGGCGGGCGTGGGAAAAGGGCGGGATGAGCGCCGAGTGGAATAGTGCTAGACTTCCATGGCCGGATGCCAGGGATGTGACCCTGCCCAATCCACTTTCGGCCTGGCCGGACGTGTTGTGCGAGACCGGGCGCGTGCGGATCGCTACCGTTCATGGCGACCTGAATATGGAGAATGTCCTGGTCACATTGGATACCGGCGATGTCCGGCTGATTGATTTCACGATGACTCGCCAGGATCACGTGTTGCACGACCTGCTCCGCCTGGAAACCGGCGTTGTGACTTGGTTGTTGCCGAATTTTCTGGCAGAGGCCGGTCTGCCTCCCTGGACGATTCACCGGTGGTACACCCAACTGCATGATCTGGATTACGCGGGGTTGGGACAGCTCTCGCCGGGATTGCGGAAGACGTTCATCATACTGAGCAGCATTCGTCAGGCTGCCCAGAGTCTGTTGGCGAATCCGGATGACTGGGGGGAGTATTATCGTGGATTGGCGCTCTATCTGGTGGGCAGCCTCAAATTCGTCAACCTGGGCGAGTCACCTGTGGCCCCGTTGCCCAGACAGGTAGCCCTGTGGGGCGCGGCATCGGCCCTCCATCTGGTGAACGCTCCCAAGCCGACTGCTGTTCATTGGTCCCCCTCTTCGACTCGGCAAAAAGCTGCTTCTGCCGTTGTACACGATGCGAGCGACTACTCGTTGGACTACGGTGACTACAACGGCGCGGGTGCTCAACAGGCATCCTGGCCCCCGTTCGTCGCCGGCCCGCCCGTTCTCCATCCCCGCCAATTCTTTGGGCGTCGGCGGGAACTGAAGCGTCTGTTCAGTCTGTGGAAGCGCCCTCCGTTGCAGAACGCGGCGATCATCGGTCCCCGTCGGAGCGGCAAGACCTCCCTACTGTTCTATCTCCAACGGATCACGACGACGCCCGCCGATGAGTTACGTCCCGGTCAGCGCGCCGACTGGTTGCCCGATCCGGTTTGCTATCGGTGGGCTTTTGTGGATTTCCAGGACGTCCGTATGCGGAACCGGGAGACGTTGCTGGGACATCTTCTGGCTGCTATGGGACTGGCGATGTTTTCCGGCGGATGTGCTCTCGATGATTTCATGGACATCGTGAGCCGGGAACTGCACACACCGACTATCGTCTTGTTGGACGAGATCGGGGTGGCGTTGGAGCGTTACCCGGAGTTGGACATAGCATTCTGGGAGAGTTTACGTTCCCTGGCGACCAACTACACTGGCGGGCGGCTGGCATTCGTATTGGCCTCTCACGAGTCTCCGGAGCGTCTGGCTCACCAGAGCGGGGTTGGATCGCCGTTCTTCAACATCTTCGGCTATACAACCACGCTGGGGCCGTTGACGGAGCCGGAAGCACGCGAGTTGATCGCTAGCGCTCCACTTCCCTTCCCTGCGCCCGACGTGGAATGGATTCTCGTCCAGAGTGGACGGTGGCCCTTGTTGTTGCAGATACTGTGTCGGGAGCGGCTTTTGGCGTTGGAGGAAGGGGAAGCCGGAGACGATTGGCGGAGCTAGGCCCTGCACCAGATGGCCCCTTTTCGATCCTTGTTGCAGTTTGGAGGTGAATGAACGCACACAGTGTTTTTTCTCTGTCCGCCCCCAACTCGTCGGACCCGGCCGGCACGCCGGCGCTTTTCACCAATCCGTTGCTGGCCGCCGTCCAGGTGTTGATGTGGCTATCCTTCTCCCCTCGGAGCTGGCGACGGTACGTTGCCGCCATCCGACCGTCACTGCGCCCGGAGTTCTGCCTGGCCGAGCTGTGCAGCAATCATCTGCGCAGCTCGGCCCTGCGGCGGTTGATGATCGCCATCTACGGCGTCTACCCCTTGTTGGTGGGCGCGTTGACCGGACTGGTGTTGTGGGCAGCGGGGGAGCCTATTGAGGAAAGCCTCTCTGACGTGGGCGCCAGTATCGGGGTCTGCTTGGGTATCAGCCTGGGGATCGGGGCGGCCGGGCCGGTCGTCGCCGGTATCGTGAGCGGGATCGTCCTGGGGTTGGCCATGGGGGTCGCGCGGGAGGTACTCTTCGGGTTGGTGTTGGCGTTGATGGTTACCATCGGCGTCGGGACGGCCAGCGCGCTGACCAGCCACGTGGCCGACGGTGACCCGTCCCAGTCCATCTCTCGCGAGATCGGCGGTGTGATGATCAGCATCCTGTTGCTGGGTGTGGCTGCTGCGTTGGCGATCCTGCTGCTGGGCAATGTGCCGGTCGGTGTGGTCGGTTGTGTCGCCTTCGGGCTGGCGACCGGATGGCGCACCCGGAGTTGGAAACGGGGTATCGTCATCGGCCTGCTCGTCGGCGTCGGAGGTGGGTTGGCCCTCGATGCTGTCACCATCGTCTCGCCTGGTGTGGTGTCCGGCCTGGCCCTGGGGTTAGGTGGTGGCCTGCTGGGGGCGGTCTTGTTCGTTGTGCCGTATGCTCTGGCCGAACGGATCGCCGGCACTAAGGCCGGTGCCATCGCCGGTGCTGCCGGTCTGGGAGGACTGGGCGGGGTGGGTTTCCTGGCTTCTGTGACGGCGTTCACCATTTCGCTGGATTGGATCGTCCCTCTGGCGACTTTGTTGTTGATCGGTACGCTGTTGGGCCTGACCATTACCTGGTGGATGCCGATGTTGCTCTATCCGTTTCAGGCTTCGTGGAACTTTCTCATTTACCGCTTCGAAGAACAGCGTTCACCCCGGCGTTCATCCCTCTGGCGGTATCATTCGGCCTATTGGGATGAGTTTCAGTACTTGCGCCTGCCCGGCCTGGACGCCTATCTGGTTCTGTTGATGGAACGCCGACCGACGGAAGGGCAAGTAGCGATGGAGCGTGTGAGCAGTGGACATCAGCGGTGGGCAGCTCAGGCGGCACAGATCGAGATAGACGCCCGCTACCTGGCCAGATGCGAGACGGTGGAGGAGATCGCCGCTGCCCATCGTTCCATCGGAGCCGGCGATCTGACCGGCCCGGCCAGTGCACTCTTGCGCTCGTTTCACCGCATCAGCCGGGATGTGGCGGCGGCCCTCCAGCAGACGAGCAGCTATCATCGTCGCTGGACCCTCAGTGGCCTCGAAGATCGCTTGGATGGGCTATTGCGCGAGCTGACGCGTAGCGATGAACCCTACGCCGTCCGTTTCCGGCCTATTGCTGCCCATTGGCGGCAGGTCATCGCCCGACGGGTGGCCGACCTGGCCTCGGCCGTCGAATCTCGGCAGGAGATTGACAACCCTTACGTGATCGGGGTGCCTCTCACCGAGCGACAGGAGATCTTCGTCGGTCGCACCGACATCAGCTTGCGTATCGAGCAACTGCTCCTCGACCGCCGCCGCCCGCCGTTGCTGCTCTATGGACAGCGCCGGATGGGGAAGACGTCGTTGCTCACGAACCTGGGCCGTCTGCTGCCGACCACCATCGTGCCGCTCTTTGTAGACCTTCAAGGGCCGGTCACACAGGCTAGCGACCACGTCGGATTCCTCTACAACCTGGGCCGGGGGATGATACGCTCGGCCGCCAGCCAACGTGATATCGCCCTCCCGCCCCTTTCCCACGAGACGCTGGCCGACGATCCCTTCACCCGCTTCGACGAATGGCTGGACCGGGTGGAGGCCGTGTTGGGGGAGGCGGCCAGCGTGTTGTTGGCCCTGGACGAGTTCGAGGTGCTGGACGAAGCACTGCATACGGGGCGCTTCGATGAGCGTCTGATCCTGGGGATGTTGCGGCATCTGATCCAGCACCGGTTGCGGTTCAAGATCCTCCTCTCCGGTTCGCACACGCCCGACGAGCTGCGGCACTGGGCTTCTTATCTGGTCAATGTGCAGGTGATTCACATCGGTTATCTGCAGGAAGAAGAGGCCCGGCAATTGATCGAGCGGCCGGTGGAGGGGTTTGCGTTGCGCTATGAACCGGAGGCCACCCAACGGGTTCTGGCTCTCACACGGAGACATCCGGCCCTGGTGCAGCTTTTATGTTCGGAGATCGTTGCGCTGAAGAATGAACAGCCGGCGGCCGTCCGGCGTCTGGCTCGGGTCACTGACGTCGAGGCGGCGCTCCCCGAAGCGTTGTCCCATGGCAGTTTTTTCTTTACAGACATCGAGCAGAACCAGGTGGATGGCGACGGGTTGGCCCTGCTGCGGTTCATCGCCAGGCAGGGAGAAGGGGCTGTGGTCCCCCGCGACTTGTTGATACGCTCACTTTCCGAAATGGGACTTACCCCCCCGCAATTGGAAGCTTCCATTGCAGCCGTGATGAAGCGGGAGTTGCTGGAGGAGGCCGGGGCGGGGCTGCGGTTCCAGGTCGAACTTATCCGGCGCTGGTTTGCGCGTTAGGCCACATCTCATTCCAGAAATGGCCGGGCTTCGGTCGGAGACCTTGCCCAACGGATGGGGGAGACCCCTCGGTTCGGCAAGGTCTCTGACCGCAGCCGGAAATGGGTAGCCGGGGGCATTGCCCTCGGCTACCCTTCTAAAATTCAGAAGGTTTCCGTGTAAGGAATACCCACCGCGCCCCTGGCAGTGTCAACCAGGAACGGATTTGTGCGTTGCTGGAGTTAGAATCTATCCGAAAAGTTACTATTCAGGCCTTCACTACCCGACATATTGATCGGTAACCCTCCCGCAGGTTTGAAATTACGTCAGTTGCACATGTATAGCCCCACATCAGGGCACAAAATGCCCCCAAACCGCATCCG
>Ga0164318_10007628_pt1 | contig 10477 bp, 8 predicted proteins | sample GuaBasSedimGuay9_FD_113734 | JGI IMG/M metagenome (GOLD analysis project Ga0164318, IMG submission 113734) | Subseafloor sediment microbial communities from Guaymas Basin, Gulf of California, Mexico - Guay9, Core 4571-4, 0-3 cm | ecosystem: Environmental > Aquatic > Marine > Hydrothermal vents >...
ATATATGAAAGGTGGTTTCTTATCTATGGTGAAGTTTCCAGTTATGGCTGTTCCAACATTTCCGGCATCATCTACAGCAGAAACTTTTATCTTATATTTTCCATCTTCCCAATCTTTTGCATTAAATGTATATCTTCCAGTATTTGAATGATTTGAAATTAAAGTATGCCAGCTTCCATCATAATATTCAATGCTTATTGCACCATTTAAATCATCATCAACATCATCATATGCTTCCCATATCACATCAATAAGTATATTTCCATATTCATCGAGTCCATAATATCTTCCTTCCGATGGCTCATCAATTATAACAACTGGCGGTAAATTGTCAAGGATAAAGGAAGTGGTGGCGTTGCCAACATTCCCCGCATCATCCTCCGCCTCAATTTTTATCATTGCATTCTTTGAATCCTTGTATCCGTAGCTGTTCCAAACAAAATTTCCGGTATTGTTAATATTTGTGGCTATTTCTACCCAACTTGTTCCATTGTCATAGGAATAGAAGATGGAAATGTTTCCATCCAAATTTTTATCAATATTATCACTTGCATTCCACAGGATTGAAAAGATGCCTTTCACATATTCATCTGATGGTCTATTGATATTTATTTCTGGAGGTAACTGATCAATTTTTAAAGTAATATTTACAACCTCTTCATTTCCTGCCATATCAACTGCTCTGAAAAATACATTATGAATCCCTTCTACAGATATAAAGAAAAAGCCAGTATAATCTTCCCATCCGCTCGCATCGATTTTGTAATTTAATTCATCTATGCCACTTTCGTCTTCTGCAGACAAAGAAATTTCAACATTGCTTACATACCATCCATTTTTACCGTTCGGTAATGAAGGATTCAAAGAATAGCTTATTGATGGAGGGGTTGTGTCAACTTTTATTATTAGTTTTTTCATCTTCTCTTCATTTCCATTTGCATCTACTGCATAATATTTTATTTCATGAACTCCATCAGAAAGCTCTATTACAACACTTTCATTTCCCTGCTTTGCCACGCCATCTACACTATAATTTATAATGACTTTGCTTTCATTATCTGTTGCATTTAAATATACAGTTACATTGCTAACATACCATCCATTGTTGCCCATTATCCCCTTTACTGTTGCTTTAGTAAATGGTGGATATAAATCAAAGGGATTTGCCAGAGGATATAAATCAAAATTGTCCACTTCAATCTCATATGGATTGTCGATGATGCCATCGCCATCATTATCATATGCTCCTTCTTCTGGTGAGTCAAAATCGTCCCAGTAATTTCCCTCCTGTAAAGTTTCATTGTACCAGATGTTTTGGCATTCATCATAAGCTTGCTGGTCATTGCTTATAAAGTTGTTATGATAGATAATGTTGTTATTGGAGGACACATCAGATGAAACAAAATATGCACCATGCCCATTCCATTTTATTTCATTCCCAAATATTTTGTTAAAAGAGGAATTGAAGAAATAGATGCCATAACTATTGTTATAAATTCTGCATTTTTCTATCAAATTAAATTGGGATTCATTAAAGTAAATGCCATTTTCACTGTGGTTTGCTATGAAACAGCCATATATTTTATTATAATTAGCTCCACCTAGTCCAACCCCATATTTTGATTCTCCAATATAGCAATCTGAAATAACATTATTGGAACTTATTATCCAGATATTGTATACTTCATTATTACTCACACTACAATTGTAGATTCTGCAATTGTCTTCCATGACATAAATTCCCTTATCCCCTCCTTTTATTGAAAGATTTTCCAAAATAACATTTAGTGCATTTATTACCACAACATCCCCAGAATCGCCTTGGATGCAAACATTTCCATTTCCATAAATTGCTACCGACTTATTTATAACCAAATTTTCATTGTATGTGCCATCATATATAATTATTTTTCCACCCTCCGCAACCGCATTTATGGCATTTTGAATGGAATTAAAGCAGGTAATATTCCATTGAGGAGTTGATTCATCAAAATCATCATCCACATATACAACACTTGGAGGTTCATCTGCCATAAGCTGGAAGGAAATAGCTACTAAAGCTATTGCAGCTATAAATGCTATTTTTTTCATGATTATGAAAGGATAAGACAAACATAAATTTTATTATTGGTTCAGCATAACAATGTGTGATTAAAGAATTGGATAAAAAAATAGAAGAGAATTTGAAGAACATAAAACATAAAATAGCTATTTTAAGTGGAAAAGGAGGTGTTGGAAAAACAACTGTAGCTGTAAATTTGGCATATGCTCTTGCCAATAGAGGATATGAAACTGGATTGCTTGATGCAGATATTCATGGACCAAATGTTCCAAAAATGCTTGGAATAGAACATGAAAATGTTTATGGGGATAAAGAAGGAATGCAACCAATTAAAGCTTTGCCACACCTAAAAGTAATTTCATTGGCCTTTATGCTCAATGAAGATGCCCCCGTAATATGGAGGGGGCCGTTAAAAATGACTGCAATAAAGCAGTTTATTGGAGATGTAAAATGGGGTAAACTCGATTTCCTTATTGTTGACTTGCCACCTGGAACAGGAGATGAAGCACTTAGCATAGCTCAGCTTTTAAAAGATAGCAATGCTGTCATTGTTACCACTCCTCAAGATGTTGCTTTATTGGATAGCAGGAGGGCAGTTAATTTCGCTCTTCGCCTCAATATGCACGTTTTAGGCATAATAGAAAATATGAGTGGATTTCGCTGCCCTCATTGCGGAAAGGAAATAAATTTGTTCAAAATAGGAGGGGGAGAACACGCTGCAAAAGAACTGGGAGTAGATTTTCTTGGAAGAATTCCTATAGATGAAAAAATTGTTATAGGGGGAGATGCAGGCATACCATTTGTAAAAGAAGATGGCGAAGCAAAAGAAGCATTTATGAAGATTGTTGATAAAATAATTGATAAGCTGAACAAATGAAACATTGGAACAAACCATAATTATTTAAAATCGTTTTATATTAAAGCTTGTGATAAAAATGGAAATAACAGAATTCATTAATTTGCCGGTTTATACGAGTAGGGGAAGATATGTTGGTGAGGTAAGAGATGTTTTAATTGACATTGAAGAAAAGAAAATAGATAAGCTAATTCTCACAGATACTAATAAAGAATTTGTTGAAGGTGGCATGGATGTTGCAGTGCCTTACAGATGGGTTTCTGCAGTGGGAGACATAATAATATTGAGTTATTTTCCGGAGAGGGTTGAGATAAGAAGAGAGACGGAGGAAGAAGAGGAGGAAGAGGAAGGAGGAAAAAAATAAATATGGAATTTCCAATATCAGATTATCTGAGGGATTAAAATGTTCAAAAAAAGCGTTATATTGGCTGCAGTTGGTGTAGCGTTATTTTTGTCGCAGGGAGCAAATGCCATTCCATGGGGGAAAATCAATGCAGTTCCAGATAGCCCCGCAATTTATGTGCAGAGATATGAAGTCCAGCAAATGCAGGTTTCCATAGAATATACTCCCTATTTTTTTGGTTATTTACCTGTTTATATTGAAGTATCTATTGAGGGCTCTCCTGATTGGCTTGTAGTTACAGCTTCCCCACAGACAATGGTGTTAGCTCCAGGAAAGCAAGAATATGTAACGCTTGCGCTTGGAGTAAGAAAACATGATATTACAGCTGGAGATAGAGGAGAGGTTATAGTTGCTGTAAGAGGAAGATTAGTTACTGGAGGAATATTTAGACAAATAGATGAAGCTAAGTTCAGCATACAGGTAGCATACAATCCATTCACTGAAATTGCAGTATCTGCTGTGCAACCAATAGAAAGAACTGCTCCAGATAGAGAGCTACCATTCATTTTGCATATCTATAATTATGGGAATTCTCCTGTTATAGTTGACTTAACTGCAGATAAAGAACCCGGTGGAGGATGGAAATACATTATAAATCCATCAACAGTGAAAATTGAGCCAAAGCAACCGGGAGATGAGACATATCCATATGCAACAGTTACAGTAACTTTAACATCACCACATGGCACCGCTATTTCGTATCATAACGACTGGACACAGTTCATAATTAAGGCTAAGGCAAAATCAGAGGCACCATACTGGGAATATCAGGGAGGAAGATGGGTAAGAAGAACAGATGACATAGATCTTATAACAAGTTATGAAACATACGTATATTGTATGGCAAAGAATAAAGGATTTTATGTACCCGGGTTTGACGCAATATTCTTAATAGCAGGATTAGCCATTGCAGGCTTACTAATGGCTAAGAAGAAAAAGTAACATGCGCTATACAATTATTTCCTTATTTCTTTTTTCCTTACTTCTATTGTCAATTTTTATTCCCTTTTCTAATTCTCAGGATACAGATGAACCTTTTGCCCAGTTCATTAATTTAAGGATTGAAGCTATTGGAAGCATTGTTGCGGAGGTGGAGCCTACCAGTAGCCATATTTTTTATTTTAAATTCTACAATGGAGGATATTTTCAAACAAATTTGTATGCATTCTATGTGGAATTTAAAGTAACTGTCGTAGGAGAGGGATGGACTGCTTATGTTTCACCCACATGGACATTTTTCTATCCAAATGAAACAAAGGTAGGGCATGTGTATGTTACTGCCTCTGCTCGCCCCTCAAACTATGCAACCATACATCTCTATGGCAAGTTGAGAGATATATATGGAAACTGGCATCATGCCAACTATACTTTTCATGTTAAATCTGCTCCATATCATTCCTTTGATGTTCTTATAGAAAAACCATATATAAAGGCAAAGCAAGAAGGAATATATAGTGTCCCCATTAAAATAATAAATTATGGCAACTATGAAGATTATTTCGAAATTACTCCTGTATACATCCCTCCAAACTGGCATTGTATTGTATCTCAAAATAAAGTCATTCTTTCTCCAAAACAGGAAACAACAGTATACATATATTTTGTCACCCCGCCAGAAGGCATATATAAGCAGGGCACAACACATATGCTCTTGGTGGAGGTAAGGGCAACAAAAGCAGTATCGAAGGTAGCTGCAATAGTTGTTATGGTAGAGGGCTTTCATTTAACATTGGGCCAAACTGTTGCTATACTGAGTAGTTTGCCCACTTTGATTGCATTTATATCTGTTGGATTTGCATTCCATAGAGTAAATAGTCCGAGCTATATTATTCCAAAGCCCTGGAAAGAAGAAAAGGAAGAATTGGCTAAATTGAATGCCAAAGAGAGGAAGAAAATCTTGAAGGAAATGAAGGAGGAATGGCTTTCAGCAATCTATTTTTATAAAGATTGGAAGAAATTTGAAAAACAGCAGAAAAAGTTAAAGAAAATTGCAGTGGAAAAGCAAAGAAAGTTGGAGAATAAAATTAAAGCAGAATGGAATGAGGCATGGCTTTCTGTATATAATGCATGGAAGGAAGAGTGCAAGAAAATAAAAGAAGAATATGAGGCGAGAAAGAAGAAAATACAGGAATTGTATGAGAAAGTTAAAAGACTTGCAACCAAAATGGCAGTTAAAATAGACATGCTAACTTTGCCAAAATTGGAATTTCCTCCACAGCCTAAAAAACCAATGATGCCCAAAATACCAGAATACAGATACGATGAAAGGAGTGGAATTTTAATCGAACCAGATGAAATTGAAATAGAAAAAGCATTGATTCCGATAAGAAGAAATAAATTAATGGCTAAAAGAGAAGCAATTAAAATGAGAGAAATGGGAAAGGAGATTATTAAAAAGATAAACCTATCCTTTGATGCAATAGAGAAAAAGCTGATCGCGGAAATGGAAAAGTTAAAGGAAATGGAAAAAAGGGAAATGAAAGGGAGAAAAATTGAAGAATTAAAAAGAAAATATAAAAAATGAAGAAGATAATAGCTGTAATAATTTTCCTGTTGCTAATTTCAACTTTTTCTGGATGTTTAAACAAAGAGGATATAGATGGAGATGGAATTCCAAATGAACTGGAGAAGGAAGGCTGGAAGGTAAAAGTAATTTATCTCTACAACAGTACTTCATATACTTATCAGGTTACATCGGATCCATATAAAAAAGATACGGATGGTGATGGCTTAACTGATTATGAAGAATCTCCATACCATGGAGGTGTAGCAACAGACCCTAGAAAAGCGGATACGGATGGTGATGGCTTAACTGATTATGATGAGGTCAGAATTTTCCATTCAAATCCAACAGATTGGAGAGATGATATAGATGGAGATAATTATTTCTGGCGAGCAGATTATGAAGAAATAATGTTTTATAAGAAAATGGGAATAGATGATGAAACAATAAAGCAATATTTGCAGAATCCAGATGTTGATAATGACAGCATACCAGATGGAAAGGATATGGATCCATTGAGAAATTTAAAAGTTGAAGTCAAAATTTATTCCTTGTACGTTACTTCAAAAAAAGATGATGAAGATGATTTATTAGAAACAGAGATAAATATATCTGTAGGAGAAGATTGGAAGGAATTTGAAATGCCAATTATTCCATTGCAAAATGAAACATTGAATATAAGCTGTACATTTGATATAAATGATACTGGGATGCCAGGCAATGCAACATTTCCATTAATGATTGTGATAAAAGATATAGATGAAGGATTGGAAGCAAAATTATTGGATAAAGATGGTTTTCCATTTTTTGATTTTGTAAGAGTTTTTGAAGGAAATCTGTATGTTTTTGCTGAAAATATAGATATGCAAAAAGATTGCAAAAAATATCATATGAAGGGGGTAGATGGAAACATAATATTTGAAATAAAGGATATAAGCAGTTAAATTCATATACAGATAAATAATGCATTTATCATGAGAGGAAAAGCTATTGCTTTCATTTTGGTGTTAGCACTAATTATGCCAGCTATTGCCTATAACAGAGATAACACAAAAATTTTTAATGAAAAAAAGGAGCTGTTAAATGAACCACAAAATGTTACTGTTGTTGTTGATGTAAAGAGGATAAGAAGCCATGATTTGCAAAATAATAAAATCTATTTCAAAATATATATTGATGAGGAGGAAAGTCAGTGGGAACAAGTTTTTGAAGGTATGGACATATGGTTTGAATGGCCTATGGCTTTTAAAGAGGTAAAATATGAAGAGAATAAAGTAATACCAATAAGAATAGAGGTATGGAAAAAAGGGATTGTAGATGAGCTTTGTGATATAAGCGGAGAAAAGGGAGATTACTTATATGGAAAAGCACTGAAAGTATTTTTCAATTTAACAACTGGAGAATGGTATGGAGATGATTATTTAGGAGATGTAAATGGCTATGGACACTCTACAGGCTATGAAGATGGAGATTACTGTCAAAATGACTATGAGATATGGTTTGACATTTATGAATGGGAAGAAGATGGAGATAGAATGACTTACTGGGAAAAAATAAAATATGGGCTAAATACAAGCAAAGATTATAGCAATGTTGATGTAGATGGAGATGGCATACCATGCGATTGGGAAGATAAATATGGCTATAACCCTGTGGTGCCAGAAGAGCATATACATCTTGACCCAGATGAAGATGGCTTGGACAACATTGAAGAGTGGGAGACAAGCAGATGGCTTTCTGATCCATTTGCTCAAGACATATTCATTGAAGTTGATTTTATGAAAGCAAAGTATCCATGGCAAGAAGACTACACTTTACCAAAAGAAAGCCAGTATATGATTTGTGATGCTTTTATAAAGCACAATATAACAGTGCATTTCGACGATGGCTCTATGGGCGGAGGAGGAGATTTAATTCCGTATGATAAAGGAATGGACAGCAATGATTTAATGGCTGCGAGAATGAAGTATTTCCTGAGAGGGGATCCAAATTACTGGAGAAAGGGAGTATTTCATTATGCAATAATCTGTAGCCAGATAGAATGGTATTGGCGCCCTGCGGGAGGGAGAATGTTTTATAGGGATGGCTTTGTAATTGGAGCGCAGTATGTTAGGAACTGGTTATGGAGCATAAGATTGCAGGGTAGCAATTATATAACAGCAATGGCAAGCGTTTTTATGCATGAGTTAGGGCACAATTTGGGCTTAATGGAATTTGAGGGAATTGACAATGAATCTACACGCTTCCCATGGCAGCGTGGTTATTGGATATGGGCTCCATATGAAAGTTGTATGAACTACAGATATGTATTCAAGCTCGTTGATTATTCAAATGGAGATGATGAAGAATATGACCAGAATGATTGGGCTAAATTGGATTTGAGGAGATTTGATGAGGACTGGTGGAGATGAAGAAGGCAGTTGCGATATTAACTGCCATATTGTTGCTCAGCATTGGATGCTTGGAAAAGAAGGATAAAAACCCTCCCTATTTGAAAATGATTGTTAGCGGGAGCGAAGGCAACAATGGATGGTATGTTAGCAATGTAACTGTATTTTTAAATGCAACAGATAACGAAAGCAAAATAAAGGAGTTGAAATACAGAACAAACGGAGGAACTTGGTTTGATTATGTTATGCCTGTTAAATTGCAGAAAGATGGAATTTATTTGCTTGAATGCTATGCCAAAGATGGGAGCGGTAATGAGAAATATGCCAATATGACAATAAAAATAGATAAGACAGCTCCTTCCATATCGTTTTTAAATTTTGAGCCGGGATACATTTACTTTAGAGGGAAAAAATTTATTACACCAAGGATTCCAAGAGATACAATGGTAATAGGAAAATATACGGTAGAAGTGGAAGCTTCAGATGCTTTATCTGGCTTAGAAAAAGTTGAATTTTATATTGGCGATTCTTTAGAAGGAGAAAAGGAAAGTGCACCTTTTGAATTTGATTTGCATGGCATAGGCATTTATAATATAACTGCTGTTGCCTATGATTATGCAGGAAATTATAATAGCGTGAGTGTTCTGGAAGTACAGCTTTTTATAAGGAGCTAGCTAACAATCTCCTTTATTTTTTCTTCTTCTATAGCTATTTTAATTTCCAGTGCCATTCTTCTTCCGGTTGACATGTTGCAGCGCCATAGCGTATTTCCATATGGATGACCTATAGCCATATGTATGTTTGTTCCTCCTCCTATGCGAGGAGCAACATCATAAATATAAAAATTCAAATCCTTATCAACGCATGTTTGCAAACAAAATGGACCAATGATACCATAATCATAATGTTTTTTACAGGCTTCAACAAATTTTTCTGCTAAGTTAAAAGCTTTTTCAAGCAATGATTCTCTTAAAGTTGCAGTATTATGCCCGCAAACTGTATATTCTGGAATTTTTTGCTTCTCCGGCAAGCTAAGCTGTTGATCAGCAGGTAATCTTACATGTCCATCCAAACTTGTCTCAAATCTCCAGTCTATGCCCAACAATTCAATCTGTTTTAAAATTGGAGAGTAAAAGAAATCTAAATTGAAAACAGGTCCAATAATGTATCTCTCTATCCTTGCTTTCTCCAAATCATCTTTAGTTATTACTCCCTGTTTTATCAATTTCTCTGCCTTTTCCTTATATTCCTTATATGAAGCGCATGTAAAAAAGCCTCTCTCCAATTTTTTAACAGCATGGTGCAATTTAACAATACATAGTTCATCAATTTCTTCTGGATTTTCTATCTTTTCTGGAAATGGTAATCCTTCCTTTTCCAGAAGCCAGTAATAATCGCGCTTTTCTCCTCTTTCTTCCATTCTTAGCAGGCATCTTGAGCCGAAAAGAGGAACAAAAAAATTGTTTTCAATATCATTTAAGTTACAATATGAAGTAAAGGAGCGGTTTGGAATAAAAATAACATTTTCCTTTCTAAGCTTTTCCTGATTTTTTTTCAACAATATTTCATTAAATTTATCAAAAATCCATGCTTCATCTACACACCCTATTGTTTTATCACCTATTTTTCTTGTTTTAAAATATTCTGCATATGTTTTGTGGCGTCCTTTCTGGCAAATAGCAATGGTGGGGAAGCCTTCTTCTTTTGCACCGTCAAACGTATCTAGAGCAGAATGAGATGCTATGGCAGAGATTTTTATTTTTTCTAAATCATAGTTTTCTAAAACTTCCCATATTTCTTTCCTTTCAATCATAAAGGTAATAGATACAAGCATTATATTTTTTATTTTGTTTAAATCATGCACACCAAACTTTTTAAGCTAAACACCTTTTAATTACATGCGTGTTAAAGCTGCCCGCGGAAAAAGTTTGAGATGCAAAGGTTGGAGGCAGGAAGGTATTTTAAGAATGCTTGAAAACAATTTAGAAAATGCTGAAAAGCCTGAAGAGCTAATTGTTTACGGTGGCTCTGGCAAAGTAGCAAGAAATTGGGATTGCTATCATAAAATTGTTGAAACTTTGAAGGAGCTTGAAGAAGATGAAACACTGCTTATTCAATCTGGAAAGCCGGTGGCTGTTTTTAAAACAAGGAAAGAAAGTCCCATTGTTTTGATTGCTAATGCCAATCTTGTTCCAAAATGGAGCACATGGGAAAAATTCTATGAGCTGGAAGCTTTGGGCTTAATAATGTATGGACAAATGAC
>Ga0164318_10007629_pt1 | contig 10477 bp, 11 predicted proteins | sample GuaBasSedimGuay9_FD_113734 | JGI IMG/M metagenome (GOLD analysis project Ga0164318, IMG submission 113734) | Subseafloor sediment microbial communities from Guaymas Basin, Gulf of California, Mexico - Guay9, Core 4571-4, 0-3 cm | ecosystem: Environmental > Aquatic > Marine > Hydrothermal vents...
TGGGCCCAGCCGGTGGACCGATATTTATAAGCCCATTATTGCAGCCGTAAACGGCGTTGCGTATGCCGGTGGTCTGGAATGGGCGTGTTTTGCAGATATTCGTATTGCAGAGGAGCACGCAACCTTTGGAGTGACATGTCGTCGGTGGAATATCGGGCTGGCAGACGGCGGAACCCAGAGGCTGCCTCGAATCGTCGGCTTTGGCCGGGCCATGGAATTGATCATTACCGGCAGGGTGATTGATGCGAAGGAAGCCGAACGTATCGGACTGGTCAATGAAATCGTACCAGCCGGAAAATCGCTGGAACGGGCTCTGGATCTGGCTGAATTTATCTGTAAACTCCCCCAGCCCGCCATTCATACGGATAAAGAGGCGGCAATACGCGGGTTCGGACGTCCCCTTTCCGAAGGGCTCAGAATTGAGGCCCAATGCTTCAACCGGCTGCTGGCCACGCCGGAAATCACCGAAGGCCGGCGCCGGTTTCTTGAAAGAGACCATCCGGATCGAAAAGAAGGTGAACCTTCGGTCACGCCAGGGATGAAGTGAAGCCGGGAGGGAGGTGAAAAAGTGGTAATTCATTATCATTGTATGAAAAAATAACTTATCAATCATTTCAAGCGATTATAAATGGGTTATTCGGAAGCTTTTTACTTGATTTTCACGGGGAAGGTCCTTAATGTCATCTTCATTGGGGGCTATTTTTTATTATCACCATTTATCGGGGTAATCATGGGAATTTTAAATAAATTATTTGGTAAAAAACAGCCTGAGGCCATCCCCAAGCTGGGACGCAACGATTTATGCTGGTGCGGAAGCGGGAAAAAATATAAAAAATGCCACTTGGAATCGGACATGAAGAAACACTCGAGCTTTCTGGCATCAACCTGCACAAGCCGTTCGTGAAGCCGTTAGAACCGGTGCCGGAGGCACTGGATATATATTAAAAAAATTGTGATATCTCCCTGATCCTCATATGCCTTTTGTTTTTTTGATCTCGCGGTCGAGGTTTTTCGAACAGGGGGTCCAGCGGTTTTTAGGCTTTTTGCATGAAGAGTCGTTTGCCGGGCTTGCGGTCGGTCTTGACGGGTATGACATCAGGGATTGCGGCCGCATGCGATATCCCGGGGCCGACGCACAAAACAATAGAGAAGAAAACAGCAATGAATCGGATTAAAAAATTGACAACAAAAGCCATCTTTTTTCTGGCTATTATTATTTTCGTTCTGCCTGTTTTTTCCGCCAGGGCCGGTGAAAAGCTCATCGTATTTCACGCAGGCTCGCTCTCCGTACCTTTTTTACGGGCCGCAGCGGCGTTTGAAAAATTAAATACCGGCGTGACCGTGGAAAGGGAGGCCGCAGGCTCGCGCACCTGCGCACGGAAGATAACCGATCTTAATCGTCCCTGCGATGTCATGGCCTCGGCCGATTACACCGTTATAGACAATCTTTTATTTCCTGATCACGCTCAGTGGGACATTCAGTTCGCCACAAACGAAATGGCCATCATGTTTCGGCCCGACTCGCCCGGAGCAGATATCATTAACGGGAAAAATTGGTTTTCCGTGTTGCTTAAAAAAGGTGCGGAATACGGCCATTCAGACCCCAACAGCGACCCTTGCGGTTACAGGACCATGCTATGCTGGCAGCTTGCGGAAAAATTCTATAACCGCCCGGAACTTTATGACCGCCTGGAAAAAGGGTGTCCACAAAAAAACGTGCGGCCCAAGGAAACCGATCTTATCGCGCTCCTTGAAGCAGGCGAGATCGATTACCTGTTTATCTACCGGTCGGTCTGTATTCAGCATAATATGCCCTATGTTTCGCTTCCGGCTCAGATCAATCTCGGCTCCTTTGCTTATGCCGATTATTATCAACAGGCATCAGTCGAAATATCCGGGAAAAAGCCGGGAACACATATCGTAAAGCGCGGTATGCCAATGGTATACGGAATCACCGTCATCAAAAATGCTCCCCACAGAGCAATGGCTGAAAAGTTCATCGCATTCATACTGGGGCCGGCGGGCCGGGAAATAATGGCCCAAAGCGGCCAGCAGCCCCTTGTGCCGGCAGTGGTCACAGGAAACGCCGATGAGCTTCCTGTTTTTTTAAAAGAATTTTTGCAATGAACCGGTTCTCCCTTGTTACAGGCGCGGCAGGGGCACTCCTTCTGCTTTTTGTGGCCATTCCGGTCATACGCATGATCTTTGCGGCTGACCCCGCCATATTGGCAAAAACAATGGTCGAGCCCGGGGTCATGGCCTCGATCTTTCTGACATTAAAATGCGCCTTTTTTGCCACCATGTTCAGCGCTTTTTTCGGGATTCCGCTTGCATTTATCCTTGCTCGCTGGAATTTTTTTGGAAAAAGTATTTTATCCGGGCTCATCGATCTTCCGGTCATGATACCCCACACTGCGGCGGGCATCGCGCTGCTCATGGTGTTCGGAAAACGATTTTTTATTGGAAAGGCGTTTGCCCATGCTGGAATCGGATTTGTGGGGACTGAGGCGGGGATAAGCCTTGCCATGGCCTTTGTGTCCCTTCCCTTTCTCGTAAATTCCACAAGAGACGGATTTTCCGCCATTGATCCCAGGCTTGAACGAGTGGCCGAAACCCTTGGGGCATCGGCTGCGCTAACCTTTTTCACCATAAGCCTGCCCCTTGCCTTTCGGTCGATTCTTTCCGGACTGATTATGATGTGGGCACGGGGGATATCCGAGTTCGGGGCTGTTATTATTCTTGCCTACCATCCCATGACAGCCCCGGTTCTCGTATGGGAGCGTTTTACATCCTTCGGGCTCGCCTATGCCAGGCCGGTGGCGGTTCTTTTGATTCTTATCTGCCTGGTTATCTTTTCGATCCTGCGTTTTATCGGAAAACAGCAACGGGGTGCGTAAATGATAAGGGTGGAAGATATCTGTGTAACCCTGGGCCGGTTCTCTCTTGACCGGATCAGCCTGTCCGTAGGTCGCGGTGAATGCGCCGTGCTTTTGGGACCTACGGGAACCGGGAAGACCGTACTCCTTGAAACTATTGCCGGCATACACCGTCCAAAATCCGGCCGAATATTGATCAACGGCGAGGATGTAACCCGCGCCCGGCCGTCAGGAAGAGGCCTCGGGGTCGTGTACCAGGATTATGCGCTTTTCCCCCACATGACGGTATTTAAAAATATCGGCTATGGATTGAAAATGCGGGGGCTTTCCACAGCAAAAATTGCCGGGCGGGTAAAAGACATGGCAAAATTTATGGAGATTTCCCGATTGTTAGAACGTAGGCCGGGCAGGCTTTCGGGTGGAGAGCAGCAGCGAGTTGCCCTTGCCAGGGCAATTGTCACAAACCCCAATGCTCTGCTCCTGGACGAGCCGTTGAGCGCCCTTGACAAGGCTACCCGCAGCCGGCTGCGCCTCGAACTGAAAAAAATTCATGAAAAACTCGGAATTACAATCCTTCACATAACCCACGACCTGACCGACGCTTTTTTCCTGGCCGACCGCATGGCCGTGATGGAAAACGGAAAAATTCTACAGGCCGACACCCCGGAAAATATGCTGGCCAGTCCCGCTAGCCGGACAGTGGCCAGGCTGGTAGGAATTGACAACCTTATTGAAGGCAGCATAACAAATCCGGGCCTGGAAACCGGCATAGGGATAATCCGGATTCCAGAGGCTAACAGTATGCCTGCAGGAGCACGGGCATGGGCGGGAATCCCGGATTGGGCCGTGCATCTTTTACCTTCAGATCATAAAAAAGCATACCTCTGGACGGCTGAGATGCGTATTGCGCAAATTAATTTTACGGGCAGTATGATCAGAGTCCGGCTTGCAAATGAAAATGGCGGGACATTGCAGACCTGCCTTTCACGCAGAGAGGCTGCGATCCTTCCCCTGAGTCTTGAACCTGGAAGCTCCGTTTCCGTGGGTATCCACGAAACAGGGGTGTCGTTTCTTTTATCATAAAGTCAAAATTCAGGTATTACCTGAAATTATCTGCACTGATTTGATACCGGCGCATGATTTGCTGGAGTGCCTGGCGTTCCAGCCCGCAGGCTCGAGCGGCCCGGGTTACATTGCCGTTGCTGGCGGCAAGCAAATCACCGATATAGGCGGCATTAAACCGTTGCAGCGTCTGTTCCTTGGCTTTTTTATAAGTCAATTGATGAAGCGATTGGCTGTCCCGCACTTTTCCGGGCAGTACTTTATTAAAATCAACATCTCCGGGTTTGATTTTATCAGAGCTTGAAAATAAAATTCCTTGAATAATCACATTCTCCATTTCCCTGACATTTCCGGTCCATGGCCTTTTTAAAAAACGCTCCATCAATTCAGGGGACAACCGTTTTACCGGTTTGTTTAATTGGGCCGAATGCTTTTCAAGCAGATGATTGGCAATTAATGGTATATCCTCGGGATGCTCTCGTAACGGAGGAAGCTCTATGGTCAAGACGCTTAATCGATGATAAAAATCTTCGCGAAATTCTTTTTTTGAAATTTTACCCGCCAGGTTCTGATTGGTTGACGCAATGATGCGGACATCTATCTTGATTGACCTGGCATCACCCACCGGTTTGATCTCTTTTTCCTGGAACACGCGGAGAAGCTTTGTCTGAAAAGCAGGGCTGATATCTCCGATCTCATCTAAAAATATTGTTCCCTTGCGTGCCTCTTGAAACAGGCCGTCGCGGTTCTGGGTGGCATGTGTAAATGCCCCTTTTTTATAACCAAACAATTCACTTTCAAGAATGCTTTCCGGAAGCGACGGGCAGTTCACTGCTACAAAAGGGCCACGGCTGCGATTGCTTAAGGCGTGTACCGCCCTGGCAGTCAAATCTTTTCCTGTTCCCGTTTCTCCGGTAATCAGCACCGTTAAATCAGTTTTTGCCGATGTCTGAATAATTTCATAAACTTTTTTCATGCGGGTACTTTTTCCCACAAGATCCTGAAACGCATGAATATTGCTGCATTCTTTCTGGAGTCTTAGATTTTCACGCAGCAAATCGCTACGCTCAAGGGCCTTTTCAAGGCGAAGTACCAGTGCACTATGATCAAACGGCTTGGTAATAAAATCATAAGCGCCGTTTCTCATGGCGTCCACCGCCAGATCAATACTGCCGAATGCCGTCATGATAATGACTGTTAAATCCGGCGATTCTCTTTTTATCAGTTCAAGGAGTTCCAGTCCGTCCATTCCCGGCATTTTGATATCCACCAGAGCCAGATCAAGGTTGGTGTTTGAAATCATACCCAGCGCCTTTTCACCTGATGAAGCAGTTTCAACCCGGCAATTCAAAGCAGGTTCAAGACTCCGTTTCAAAAGTTGCTGCATATCTATTTCATCATCAACAACCAGAATGGTTCTAATCATTCGTTATCTCCACCGTCGCCGGCATTAACCGGTAAAATGATTGTAAATGTCGTTTTCTTTCCCGGTGTACTTTCCACGGAAATATGCCCTTTGTGATTTTTAATTATACCATAGCTGACGGACAAACCCAACCCGGTTCCTTCACCGGTCGGTTTGGTTGTAAAAAAAGGATCAAAAATACGTGACAGGTTTTTCTTTTCAATACCGTATCCCGTATCCGTGACCGTAATGGTCACCTCACGGTTGATCTTATTATACACTGTTGCCAATCGTATAACCCCCGATTTTCCCACCGCATGGGTTGCGTTTAAAATCAGATTCATCAACACCTGACGGGTTTTTTTTTCATTTAATAAAAGCGGAGGGGCATTCATATCATAGTCTTTTTCTATTTTAATGTGATATAGTTTTGAATGATGCTGAATAAAATTTAAAACTTCATCAATGATTTCATGAATTCGGACGGAATCCCTGGCTGTGGGAGAACTTCTGGACACACTGAGAAGATCCTCTATGACGGACCTGCAGTTTTTAACATGTTTTTCAATGGTTTAAGATCACCATATCGTTCAGTGTCGGTTTTTTCATCCCTCAGCAATAACTGAGTATATCCTAGAATAATACCCAGGGGATTGTTGATTGCATGGGCTATACCCGCTGCCAGCTGTCCAATGGAGGCCAGTTTTTCCGTCTGGGCCATTTGGTTTTCGGCAATCCGTCTTTGTTCAATATCCTTTACCAGGAAATGAATTGTGCCATCTTCTTCCGACAGGGCACTATCCATGCTGCCGCTTATAAGAGACCGCATATTACTGCCGTCTGTACGTTTCAAGATAATTTCATAATTTGAAATAAAACCTTTTTTTGCGATTGCAGAAATTATTGTGTCCCAGTCTGTTTTGTCCGCAAAAAAGTTTTTGAATTTTTTTTTCTTTAAATTTTCTGCCGCATCATCTAATCCAAGCATTTTATATCCGGCCGGATTCATATCCACAATCACACCTTTTCTTTTAACAATCAGAATCATGTCCCTGGAAACTTCAAAAATACGACGGTATTTACTCTCGGAAACAGCCAGCGATGAAGTCCGTTCAATGACCAGATTTTCAAGATTCTGACTCAGGTATAAAAGTTTCTGGTGTGTTGACTGTAATGCCTGCTTGTCTTTCACATCCTGCTGATGAATTTTCCAGATTCTTTCAAAAAAAAGCGTCACCGATGCGACAAAAATAAACATGATGGTATTAACAGCCCCGGTATATGGTCGGATAATGTTCCACATCGACTCACTGCCGGAATACAAAAAATGCCACTTTAGAATATGACCAATGGATCGGGACATTGCAAATGCTATAAATCCGCTGCAAATCCATAAAAGGTAGATCCAGATTACATTTGATTCATCGCTTTTTTTCAGCTCAACAACTTTATCCAGACACATAAATGAAAGAATAATCATCAAAATCGAGCCGATAAGATTGACAAACCAGATGGGTAAAAACGGAAGGGTCATTGGTCATTTTTCCTTGAAAGCCCGGATAATGAAGAATTGGACATTGGATGACCGGAGATCGAGGCTCGCGAATGATTTTCCGAAAGAAGATGAGTTAATCCCAGGTTCAAAAATAAAAGGGCGGGTACACAAAACAGATAATCCAGTTTGGCCAGGTAATAGAATATCTCAAGCGAATGCATACCGTTTGCCGCCTGAATACGGATATGTGTCATGCCGATAAGATTGACGTAAATAATTCCTGATTGTTCATCCAGAAGATGCAGAATAAATACATCAAGATTCCAGAGGATAAAAAAAAATGCCATATACTGGATGTATCTCCACCCGGTTTTTTTGACAAGCTGTCTGCGTCGCAGCCAGTGAATAAAAAAAGCCATGGAGATCATGAAAAAAAGATGCGCCATCTGGTGAACATAGATGCCTTCCGCTATGCCGTGGATCTGGGTCGCACAAGCAATATCCGGGAATAAAATCATCGCAGCGGTCAGAAAAAAAAACAGCCGGCAGATTATTTTTTTAAAATAACACATGATATAAAGGTTTTTTGAATGTAAAGCTTTTTATGGTAATGAATTGCCACTGTATGAGAAAAATAACTTATCAATCATTTCAAACGATTACAAACGAGTTATTTGGAAGCTTTTCATGGTAATGAATTACCACCATATAAAAAAAACAACTTATCAATTATTTCAAACGATTATAAATGAGTTGTTTGGAAATACCATAGCAGAACACTGTAGTTGTAAAATTCAGGTAATAATTAAATTAAAATGGAATGAATTTCTCTGTGGCCCCCGGTGATTCCGGTAATGAAAAAAAGACCTTTTGCAATTTAGCTCATGGGCTGCGTTAACGGTTAATCTTTTTTATGCCTATGGTACAAACGTTCGGCAATGTACCAGGCAAGGTAGACTGTCAGGGTGGAAATCACATACCAGAAGACCGCCCCGACCAGAATTACTTCTCCATTATTATTTACATATTTAAAAATATATGCCTGCCCAAAATTTTTCAACAAATTTTCAGACTTAAATGCTTCGTTAACATATGCCAGCATTAAAAATATCGGGAGATATTTTGTCAGCAGACTTCCTAGCAGCCCTTCGAAAAAAAAATTATAATAAGCATTGTTGAGTCTGGCCTGATCAATATTTTTAGCCATTGCTTTTCCCTGATCCGTGTCTTTAATGGCCATGGCTTCTTTGCGTAGGTCAAACCAGTAATCAAACTCTTTTTTTAATTCAACATATCGTTTTGTTTTATAAATTTTACTTAAAAATTTTGACATTGCAACCGCCGCAAAAACGACCGCCAGTATCATGACAGCCGGCCCCATTGGACTCAGCGGAGCCAGCATTAAATCAAGGCCTTTTGCAATATAATGTACAATGGCCATTAACTTCAGCCATACTATGTCTAAAAATGCATTCATTTTATCTAAACTAAGTATTAAAATCAAAAGGGGAAGGAAAGATTTCCTTCCCCTTATTAAAATAAATAAAGGTTATTTTCTATTTTTTTATACCAGATTATATCCAGATTTCAATTTTGAAAAAGCGGAAAAATAGAAAAAACATGGTTAACGCCAGAACAATTTTTAATGTTTTTTCACTAAACATTTTCTGTGCCCGGCTGCCCAGCATGCCGCCGATAAACCCACCGATAATAATGGAAATCATCAATACCATATCCGGAAAATAACTATTGAGCAAGTAGCCGATAAATGACCCTATACTGGAAAAACAGGTTCCGATAAGGGAAATCGGTACCGCAACATACATTGGCAAAGCTCCCAGCGTGGTCATGGCCGGCACCAGCAGAAATCCGCCGCCGATTCCGAAACTTCGGGAAACAACACCGATGCCAATACCCAGAATCCCAAATAGCAGGGGATTAATGGTAAACTCTTCACCCCAGAACTTGAAACGGTAATCTGTAATACCGGTTTTAACCGCCTCAATTCTTCCCATTTCAACTGATGTGCCGTTGGCTTTGGCAACCGCATCATTGAATTTTTTAGTCATGGCTTTAATATTTTTACGTTTTTCCATGACCTTGGGAGAGAGTTCATAAAGGGTCCGGATGCCCATAATTACCACCAGGATAGCCAGCCATTCCTTATATGAACTCATGGACAGGTATTTGGTAACATATTGTCCCAGCCAGATTGAACCGAGAAAAATACCTGCCCCAAAAGAAATTCCCACCGGCCATGCCACCCGTTTTTCTTTGACAGCATACCGATAGAATGACCCAAGGGGTGAAAAGAGGGTTAATGCCATGTTTGATGGACGAAGCACATTTGCCGCATTAATACCAATCGGGCCGGCGGTTTGAACAACCATTACCTGAAAAGCCGCCATGAGCATACCACCCGCAGCGCCGATCATAGAAAAATAAGCACCAACGAGAATTGCACCGATGATGATCCAGAGGGGATTCATGTAGCGCCCGCCCAGACTCAGCCAGAATCCGTTGGGCTTGACGTTATAACTTCCTGATTTAACGTTGTTTACATATACATCAAATCCGGTGTTCGGCGGTGTATGGCGAAACGTTTTAAAGGAGGCTGTAAATTTACCGGTGTTTTTATCCAGCTGGATGGAGGTCCCTTTATCCCAGTAATTTTGTGTTTTGCTATAATCTGATAAAATCGTGCGGGCATTAATCGTAACTTTTCCCACCTGGGTTTTTTCTTTAACAATGGTATTAATTCCAAATTCATCTTCATGGGCATACCTGAAAAAATCCCATTGGGCTTTTGTTTTTATGGTTGAAAGGGCAGCCTTCGCCTCTGCATCAAGGGCGTCGTAATTTGCCAGTTTAAACATGGTGGTTTTATAAAGCCCTCTTTTGCCTTTTTGTGTAAAAAAAGACGGGCCGCCGAATTTTTTTTGAGAGATTTCGCCAAATTTTTCAGGGTTTGAAGTCAGCATATAGTAAAGGGCAGGAATTGCCGTATCATTGGCAAACCCTTTTTTTGCACCTGCTTTCATTAGTTTGCTAACTTCATGCACACCGTCTGTGTCTTTAGGTGCAAAAGTATTCTGAGATGAAATTGCAATGTAAAGATCCTGGCCCGGGTCGATGGACCCTTCAATGGTTACCACATCGCCGGCCTTGTATTCCGTCGCGGAAACAGTGGCTTGAGTACTGCAAAATCCGGCTCCGGCAGAAATAAAAACCAGCGCTATGGTTAATAACATGATTGGAAATAGTGATTTTTTCATTAAATGGCTCCTTTGCTAAATTAAAAATATAAATAGATTAGATGCCTGAGTAAAATGCCTCCTTTCGTTTAAATTAAATAAATAAAGAATCGCAAATTAATATTAAAGCAATCTATATGCCACCAACATACCAGGGCTTGATTTTAGAAGAATTTTTAGTGAGCATAAAGAATATATCATTTAAAATCAATAATATATGCTAAGATATTTTAAACCTGCAACCTTTTTATATTATTTTGAAAAAGTTTTTAGATGTGGAATATTCCGCAATAAAAAAATTGCTATAATATTGAATCGGTTTAATCCTATGTTATTTTAGATAGATAAATGACAGCAATAAAATTATAGCTATGCAATAAAAAAA
>Ga0164318_10007630_pt1 | contig 10477 bp, 7 predicted proteins | sample GuaBasSedimGuay9_FD_113734 | JGI IMG/M metagenome (GOLD analysis project Ga0164318, IMG submission 113734) | Subseafloor sediment microbial communities from Guaymas Basin, Gulf of California, Mexico - Guay9, Core 4571-4, 0-3 cm | ecosystem: Environmental > Aquatic > Marine > Hydrothermal vents >...
ATCAGAGAGGTTAAAACCAAGTTCTTTTAAATATCCTTTTGTTGCTCGGATACTTTCTTTTAATTCATTTGCAAGTAGTGCTAATTTTTCAACAGGGCTTTTGCCTTCTCCATCGCTTGTTTTTCCACCAGAACCGCCTTTGTCTCCTTCTCCATAAACGGAATAGGCTTTTTCTAATTGTTTGTAAACATTGCCATAATCTACAATCAAACCGTTTTCTTTTTCATCATCGTAAACTCGGTTTGCTCGGGCAATGGTTTGCATTAAAGTATGACCTTTAATAGGCTTATCAAGATAAACAGTAGAAACACAAGGTGCATCAAAACCAGTAATCCACATTGCACAAACAATTGCAAAACGAAACGGATTTTCTTCGTCTTTAAATTCTTTTTCTAAATCTCGTTCAACAATCTTTTTTCGGTGCTGTACAATATCCAATTTCATTTTTCGGAATTTATCCACCTCATTTTGTTCGCTACTCACTACAACACAAACTTCTGTTTCCTCAACTTTTGCAAGTTTCCGTTTTAATTGCAATTCTACTTGTTGGTCTTCGGCATTTTTAATTCTTTCTTTTAAATCTGCAACATAATCAGGCCAATACTTCATCATTAAGCCATACATTCTAACAGCAGTTGGCTTGTCAATTGCAACAAACATTGCTTTCCCCTGATAACCTCTTTCGTTGAAATGCCAAACCAAATCTTTTGCAATAGCATCTAATCGTTTTTCGGAAGTGAGAACAGGATAATCCCTTTTAAACTCTCGTTCTAGTTTTCTGCGTTGGTCTTCGTCTAAATCTTCATTTTCGATTAGCTCCGCCATTTTTTCATCCAAAGCAGGATTTTCAATATCTAATTTTTCGCCTTTATTCAAATAACGCAATGGAAGTGTTGCACCATCATCAATGGCTCGTTTAAAATCGTAAACAGAAACATATTCACCGAAAATATTCTTGGTAAGTTCTAATTCTTCTTTGATTAATGGCGTTCCTGTAAAACCAAGATAGGAAGCATTGGGAATACCGTGAAAACGCATATTTCGAGCAAATGTACCTGCTTGTGTTCGGTGTGCTTCATCTGAAATTACAATCAAGTTTTCACGGTCTGTAATAAGTGGATATTCACTCTCTTTTTTCTTGTCGATTGAAAATTTATGAATAAGAGAAAAAACATAGCGGTGATTTTCTTTAAGCAATTCTCGCAAATGGTCTCTGCTTTTTGCTTTTACATTTTTTTCGGTTACTGCTCCAACTCCTGTAAAGGTATCGTAAAGTTGACGTTCCAATTCGGTACGGTCTGTTACCAATAAAAAGGTATAACTACCACCAAATTTTCTATGAATTTTTTGAGCAATAAAAACCATTGAATAAGATTTACCACTTCCTTGTGTGTGCCAAAACACACCCAATTTCCCTTTTAGTTCTTCAATATTTTTTGCTTTATTCAGTACTTTATTTACGCCAATAAACTGGTGGTTTTTCGCCAATATTTTCACACTATCACCTGCCGAATTATCAAAAAGAATAAAATTTTCAAACAAATCCATCAATCGGGTTTTGTCGCAAGTACCTCTAAGCATTGTATCAAGACTAACAATTCCTTCTTCGTCTTCTTCAATTCGTTTCCACTCTGCGAAAAATTTGTAAGGACTTGTTACAGTTCCAACTCTTGCATCTGTACCATTACTTAAAATGATAAAAGCATTGGAATGGAAAATATGACTAATGGTGTCTTTATAATCGGTTAGATTATCGGTGTAAGCATTTCGCAAATCAGTATGGTGGGCTTTAAGTTCAAAAAACACCAAAGGAATACCGTTTACAAAACCTACAATATCGGGTCTGCGGTTGTATAAATCGCCAACCACTTCTAACTGACGAACAGCCAAAAAATGATTTTCTGTTGGATTATCAAAATCAAATACTTTTAGTTTTTTCTTTATCAGTTCGCCTTTGTCGTTGGTAAAACTTACATCTACGCCTTTGGTCAAAAGTGTGTATTTCTCTTTATTGATTTGTACCAGTTTTTTATCGGCTGCCTTTTGGCTTATTTGGTCGATAGCGTGTTGGTAGGCAACATTTGGTAAATTTGGGTTAAGCTCTTTTAGTGCTTGAAACAAATAGCGTTTCAGAATTACTTCCGATTTATCTTCTCTGCCGAGTAATCCATCTTCACAAAAAGTCTCTTTTGTCCAAGCAGTTTCTACCTGCCAACCCAAATCTTCTAATGCTTGTTGGGCTGCTGCTTCTACTAAATTATCTTCTGAATATTCGTAGCTCATAGTTATAACTCTAATTTTTCAACATCTATCATTCCTGTCATTAGCCTTGGTAATAAAATATCTCGGGCTTCTTTAAGGTGCTGATTTTGATTACCCAAATTGTAAACTTGTTTATAAATTGGTTCAACTATTTTATTGAACTTCTCCAATTCTGTTTCACTTGGTTTCTTTATTTTTTGAAACTTTAAAAAAGCTGTCCAATTGTAGTTTACAATATTGCTTGCACTTCTTATTTCAAAAACTTCTGTACCTCTAATGTTGCGAAGAAAACGCCAAAACAGGAATAAAAAGTTTGAATATTTTCTTTCAATCGGGCGAGCCAATTTGCAAAAACTGGCAGGCATTACAGCATTATCAAATTGTTTTAGCAATTCATCTGTGACCAATAAAGTTTTAGCAACACCTTCATAACTACTGCCACCTGAAACTTCAAAAATTATATCGCCATCTTGCAGCTTACGAGAAGCAAGATTTGATTTTTTATGAAAACGAAAAGGAACTTTTCCAAGTTTACCATTAGGTAATTCGTCAATGTCTGTACCTCTGATTACAAAAGCTGGTTTATTAAATTCTTCTGATAATTCTTCTGCACCCCAACCACCGCCAATTTCGTGACCGATTATTGAACCTAAATTAACTTCTTTAAAATCCTCATTTATAGCATACCAATTATTAAAGTCATTTTGTGCCATCTCCTCTAACCGCTTAATGCATTTTAGGTTGTTTTCTATCAGGTCATCGTAGGCTGAGAGAATTTTGGCTATTTTGCGTTGGGTGGGTAGTGGGGGTAGGTTGATTTTTAACAATCCTAAATCGTCTCTACCAAGTTCCTGCTGATTTGTCGCGCCTTTCGCATAATTTTCTATTTGTGGTTCTTGAAAACCTAAATTATAACCAAGAAATCTATTATCAACTAATTTATTTGGTCTTACAATTGTTACGTGGGTATCAACTGTTGTAGTTTCAACTGGTAATTTTTTAACAAAAGCAGTTCTTCCTAATGTACCTGTCCCTGTTGAATTAACCAAAACATCACCAATATTTACTTTTTTATATACTGTTATTATCTTTGCTTTGCTTGTTAGTCGTGCTTCTGAAAAAGACAAAAAGTTATTTCTAATACACTTTTGATTAATGACAAAATATCCATTCGCATCAACATATTTTGGTGTAATACCTCTATTTATTGCATCAGCCAAATCTCTTAGTTTGTATTCTTTCCAGCCTTCTATCATAATTCCACACTTTGGATTTGGTTCATTAAATCGTTGGCTTCAGTATTGAGTTCAGCTAATTCGCTGTGTATTTCTTTCATTCGGGCTTTGTAGTCAAAGTTTTCATCAATTTGTATGCTGTAACCCACATATCGCCCTGGTGTAAGTGAGTAGTCGTTTTCTTCTATTTCTTCAAGCTCAACTATTTTGCAAAGTCCTTCAACATCAACATATTTATTATCAGGAAACCATTCTAAAAGTTTTTTCCAATCACCAATGCGTTGTTTTGCCTCTTTTAGAAATTCGGCAGTTTCTGTTTGGTAAGCTTTTAATGGTTTATTGAGTTTGTTCAACTTCTCTTTAAAAGGTTTCATTTTGGCGGTTGCCGTTTTCTTGTCTATTTCCTTATCTTCAACTTGCTTTGTGATTTTTGCTATTTCGGTTTCTAACTCTTTTATGTATTCTAAAACCTTTGGTGCAGGTTTTTCAAAAAGAGCATAAATATCACTTGCTTTTTCGCTATTTTCAAAATTGTTAAAATCTATGCTTTCAGAAATTAATAAATTGTCATTTTTTAATTCTTTGGCAATTTCTTTTAAATCTTTTGCAAGTATTTGGTAATGCTCGTTAATAATTTCAAATTGTTCTTTTAAAGCGTTGCGGTGTTCTGCTTCGGCAATGGAAATAGCTTCAGTATTTCCACGATACAACTGAACAATGGTTTTAAGGTTTAAGAGTTGCCCATCAGAAAAATCGTTAATAGTTGAATTTACCACCCGATAAGTATTTCGGGCATCAAGCATCAATATTTTATCTTTATTTTTTTCAGGTTTGCCTTTATCAAAAAACCATAAATGGCAAGGTAATGAACGAGTGTAAAAGAAGTTATTACCCACCGAAACAATCACATCTACATTTTCGGTTTCAATGAGTTGTTGGCGTATTAGTTTTTCAGAATTTCCGGCATCGGTTGCCGAACTTGCCATAACAAAACCTGCACGTCCTTTTTCATTCAGATAAGAGTTGAAATACTGTATCCACATATAATTGCCATTGTCGGCTTTTGGCACACCAAATGGCAAGCGTGGGTCTTCTTTTACATAATCTTTGCTTTTATCAATCTTCTTAACATTAAAAGGCGGATTAGCCATTACAAAATCGCATTTGCCTATAAGCTCGTGTGGATTGCTGTAAAAACTGTTGTCCTCAATTATTTTGCCTTCAATTCCGTGAATGGCAAGGTTCATTTTTGCCAATCGCACATTGTTAGATTTAAGTTCCGTTCCATAAACAGTAATAGCTTCGTTTACCTGTTTATTAGTTTTACTTTGGATAAAATGTCCTGTTTGCACAAACATACCGCCCGAGCCACAAGCAGGGTCGTGAATAATTCCGTGGTCGGGTTCAATAAAGTTTACAATCATTTGCACCAACGAAGGCGGTGTGAAGAATTCGCCACCTTCCTGAGCACCTGCACCACTCATAGAGAATTTCATAAGAAAGAATTCGTAAATTCTACCAAAAACATCACCACCGATTTTTTTTACGGCATCTTTATTAAAAACACGAATAAGCGAACGCAATAAATCGGCATCAAATTCTTGATAGTTTTTTGGTAAAATTCCTTCAAGGTCTTTGTAGTCGGTTTCAATTAATCGCATTGCATTGTTTACCGCTTCTGCAATGTCTTGGCTTTCGGGTAAGTTTACCAAATAGTCAAACTGCGATTTATCTTGCAAATACATTGCACCAGCTCCCAAAAAGTCGTTTTTGGTAACTTCTCTTTTTTGGTTGGTTCTTGGATTTATAGGTAAATCTTTTTCTATCTGCTTTTTGGCTTCTTCAAATTTATTTTGAGCATAGCGTAAAAGTATTAAACCCAAAACAGGGTCTTTATATTCGGCTGCTGTAAGTTTTGAGTTTGCTCGCAAATTATCAGCTGCTCCCCACAATTCCGTCTCTAATCTTTTTATTTTCTCGTTTGTCATATTCAATATTTTACTCCGTTGCTTCTGCTACTACTGGATTTATAAGTTCTTCAATATTTTCTTTGTGCATATTGTCAAAAAACTCAATAATATCTAATGTGTCAGTTGCAATCTCCTTTAATGTTTCGTCTGATATAAAATTACATTCATCAAGCTGTTGCATATTTCCGTGAGAGAAATTATCACATACTTTATTAATGCTGTTAAGTTTACTTTTTAAGTTGGCTTTTGTTATGCTACCAACTGTTTTATCATCAATTGTCTCGTAATCAATTATCTCAAATATAAAGTTTGGCAGACCTGGTGTTTGACCTCTATCATTAGATAATTGAGCATATTTAAAACTAAAAAATGTTTCTAAAATTCTCCTGATATAATTTGGCAGGAATTTTCGTGCATCTTCATAGTCTGGTTCAGCTTTTGATTTGAAATTGACAATACTTTCAAGCATATAGAAATATGGACTTTGAAAGTTTTCTAATGAAGCTGGTAAATCTTCAATTTTTCCTTTGTTAATCAGAAATGTTTCCTTTTCATTTTTCTTGAAAAAAGGATTAATATATTTTAAAAAAAGCATATTATGACTTAAAACAAAAAGTTGCTTGAAGTCTTTAAATTCATCGTGTATCAGAAAAGCAGTACTATATAAACGATTGTCGTCTAAACTTGAAATAGGGTCGTCAATTACAATTATGGTTTGTCCTTTATTTGTGACTTCTGTTGTTACTTTGCTCATAAAATAGGCAAATGCCAAAGCTGTTTTTTCGCCTTCGCTAAGAGTGTTTTGTAATCGTTTTTTGGTTTCATCATTTCCTTTGTATTTAATAAGGATATTGTTTTCTTCTTCTCCTTCTCTCAAATCAATGGTAAAATGTGTAATGCCGAGTTTTGCCAAATATTCACCTACTTTTTTGGCTTCCATTTTCAACTCTTTTAAACGCTGAACTTTCTTATCGGTTAATTCACTTATTGTTGTTGCAATTGTTGAGATTTCAGAAGTTGCTGTATGGAATTTTTCAATTCTTTTTTCTTCTGTTGTTCCGTTTAAGTCTAAGTAAATTAATTCAGTGTAGCGGTCTCGTATTTCTCTATCAATTTTTGTTGGGTCTATTTTTTGATTTCTGAGATTGGTAAGCGTATTGTTTTTAAAACTGTTCAGCTTTTCAATATTGCTGTTGTAGACTTCAATCAGCGTTTTTATTGGCTCAATATCTACCGTTATTTTCTTACTTGAATTTCCTTGTTTTGAAGCAATATGATTTTGAAGTTCTGATAAATCAGTTTTGATTTCAGCTTGTTCAAGTTCTGGATATTTTATTTCAATGAACTTATCGTATTTGTCACCATAGCTTTTTAATGAGCTTGTATTACTTTCATTTGTTTTTTGATACTCAATTGAACTGTCAATATTTTCTTTTAAGGTTTTAAGCTGTTCAACAAAGTCCAAATAGCTTTTATCGAAATAGTCAGCAAATTCCGCAATTAAATTGTCAATTGAAGTCGTTAAGTCAGTTTTGCAAACAGGGCAAATACTGTTGTCTTTTTCCTTGGATATTTTTAAAAGCTGCTCTCCTAATTTAAACCAAGGTTCAATTTTATCGCTCTTTTCTTCTTCAATCTCTTTTTTATAAAGTTCTATATTTTCTGTTAGATTATCAGTTGCATTTTCTTTTGCTGATTGTTCTAAAAGTCTTGATATTTTTTCAAGGTCAATTTCTACTTTCTCAAATGATAGTTCTGAAATTTTTACAATATCGCTTTCAAGTTCGGCTTGTTTTTCACTCAGTTTGTATTCAGCAATTTTTTGAGTAATTGTTTGCTCTATTTCAGCTTTTGATTTTTTGGGTAATGCGGTAATTGCAGGAATTACATTGCCAGCTCTTAATTGTCTGTTTGGGAAATGTTCACGGTAAACAGCGTTGTACCTTTTCTTAATTTCGTCAAACTTTTCTGTAATTTTTGTTTTGTCTGTTTCTTTACTTTTTTTCTCCGTTGTTTTGGTTTCAATGTCTGTGTTTAGTGTTTTGATTGTTGGGTCTTCTAAAACAGTTTCTTTGACATTGAATTTTGACATTTTCCCAACAGTTCCATCGTAAACGTGATTTGCAATGAAATTTGAATTGAAAACATAAATTTTCTTGTTTTCCTGATTTGGTTTTGTTGGGTAAGTCAGATTATTTTTGAATTTGACCTCCGAACCGTTTTCGGTTGTTTTTATGTCCTTGAATAATTCTTCTTTTTGTTCTTGCGAAAAATTTCCATTGGTAGCAATCAGGTTAAAGAAATTCGATAGTGTAGATTTTCCGCTTCCGTTAAATCCGAAACAAACATTGTATCTGTTAAATTCTTTCGAGCATTTCCATTTGTAGTTCTCAAATATTCCGAGTTTATTTATTTCTTCAATTTTCTTAATCATTGTCGGTCTTTTTCGGTGCGTTGGCTAAAAGCATACTCTTTTGCAATTTTTGGACTGTGTGTCGGCTCGTGCGAATTGCAAATGTGTATGCTTGTGCGGTGGCATTTCCTTTCAGTTTTCTATTTGCTAACAAAATTTCTTTCATTGTTCTGTGTCTTTCTTTGCCTTGCCCATAACGGTTTGTATAAGAATAGTAGCCGACTGCGGAACTCGAATTTTTCAAGTTACTACTAAATTTTATGCGGGCTACAATGTTCATATTTACTACCATTTCGGCTATTATTTTTATACTTTGTTACCCAATGTAATTTCATTATCTCAGTATTATTTTTTTTACAATAATCCTTTTATCCGTCACTATTCTAATCATATATACACCTGTTGGTTGCTCACTTATATCAACTGTAAATCGTTCTGTGCTGGTTGATAATTGTTTAATAATCTGTCCACTGATATTTGTAATCTCAATAGTTCTAATTTCTTTTCCTTGAACATAAATAATTCCATTCGTTGGATTTGGATAAACTTTAATATTATTAACCCTAATATTTTCATCAATTTCCGTTGTATTACAATCGTTCATTAAGCATTTTATGGATTTATTATTAACTGAACTTTGGTTAATAAAATTAAATAAATCTCTATAAATGTCAGGAAATCTATAATAATCAAAAGCGTGAAACACAATTCCCATTATCTCATCATTATCAATTTGATTTATATTCATCATAACAGTATCTAATTTTGCTGTTGCATATTGATAATTGGTGGCCTCGTCTAAAAAATTACCATATTCATCTTTAAAAGCAGATACAACTTGATAATGCGACAAGAAATATAGTGGTTCAACTGGTATAGGAACAGTATCTGGTATAGAAATCAAATCGCTTAGGTTTTTACCTCCTTCGGTCAGATATATTATACCGTCTGGTTTGTCGATTTGAGTATCAGTAATGCATCCTGTTACTACACTATCATTAATTTCAGTCGCCAATTGTTGTAAATAATTGAAACTAAGTTGCATATTCCCACGATATAATCCTGAATTTTGAAATTTATCTAACCAAAGATAATCGTCAGGATATGATGTTCCTTGAAAACGATTTGTGTATCCTCCCCAATCAATGTGATTTACACCGTGGTGATGCATTGCAAATTCGTGTCCGTTATCAATCCAATTATTAAAAAGGTTGACTTTATTTGTATCTCGAAGAATATATTCCGCCATTTGTGATTGAATTGCAAGTGTTAATTTAATATTAAACGTGTCAGCAGTTTCAATCATATGAATAGTTGAAAGCCAAGTTACTTGTTGAAAATACAAATTGTTTGTTCTCAAAGAGTCTGGCGGATATCCAAGTTCATTAAATAATATTTCATTCATCATTGGATGCGAGGTATCCCTTCCTGCTTCAAAATGAACCATTATAAATACTTTGTCATTCTGTCCAAAAGTTGCAGTAGATATACATAAAAACAGAAATGTGAGAAAAAAAACTATTTGTTTCATTATTTTATTTTTAACTATTTATATTTCATTAGACTATATTTCTATAAAAAAGTTTAATCATTCTCGCTTGTTATTTTTTATATTGGGTAACGGTTTGAATATGGGGCGTTTGGCATTTTAACACTCCAATTTTTCAAATTACTACTATGTTTATTTATTGCTATAATCTTCATTTTTAGCACTATCTGCCAAATGCACTATATTTTTTGTTGGCAACTGGGCTTTAATTAAATTAGAATAAAATGTCATGCTTTTTTTTAGTCATTCTTTGTCATTTGTTTTAATACTTCTTCAATTTTATCTTCGTCCCCAACTTGATATCCTTGTTTTTGAAATATTATTTCATTATCCTTATTCTTAATTATTGTCTGAGGAATTATTAAATGAAAATTGCCTATTGAAGAAAATTGTTTCGAATCAATGTTCTTTAACTTTGAAAGATATTCTGCTAAATCCGAATTCATGTCGATAAATAATTCAAATGGATAAGCCTTCTTTTCTGACATTTTTGCTAATTGTTTGTAATATCTATTTTTTGTTTTTTTACAGAATACAATAAAATTTACATTATATAACTGTTCCCATTCGGCTTTTTTGGATGCAATAGTATTTAGTTCTTTGATGCAAACACCACAACCGATTCCGTAAACAATGAAAATTGTTGGTAAATCCAGTTCTGATTGACTTACTATTGTTGTATCATTATATGGGTTAATTAATAATACATCATTCACATCTTTCATGATTTGTGAAAATAACGAAATATTTAATAAAATAAATGTCACTAATAAAATGTGTTTTTTCATATCTTTATATGCTTAAATTAATGTTGATTTGATTAATCATGTTTTTTTGCCTTGTTGCCAACGTTTGCAGCTATAAACCGTAGCCGCTACTTTCTTCAATTTTTGTTTTATTGATTACACTTCAAATTTACATTAATTTCCCAAACCGGAGCATTTAACCGGCTATGGTTTATTGGTGCTGTTGTGCCAAGTGGTTCTTTTAAATATTACCCAAGATTAGTGATAAGGGTTGTCTCTTAAGCGTTCAACCCACGTTTTGC
>Ga0164318_10007631_pt1 | contig 10477 bp, 9 predicted proteins | sample GuaBasSedimGuay9_FD_113734 | JGI IMG/M metagenome (GOLD analysis project Ga0164318, IMG submission 113734) | Subseafloor sediment microbial communities from Guaymas Basin, Gulf of California, Mexico - Guay9, Core 4571-4, 0-3 cm | ecosystem: Environmental > Aquatic > Marine > Hydrothermal vents >...
CCGGCACAGTATATTTTTTTCATCTAAGCCTTTTCCAGAAGATTTTTAAAATCCAATTTACTCAATTAACCCATGTCGGTCAATAAATAAAAAATCACATATTTTTCAACCATTATTTATTTAACTAACATTTCACAAAAAACGCTTGAACCGTCTATTTCTTTAATATCTGCATGTACCCCGGCCTGTTCGGCAAGCGATTCGAATTGTTGTGGGGAGACGGTGGTTGCCTTGAAACCATCTTTACAGATTATAGTCCCGTCGCCGGTTTTGTCATAATCGATCTCGCCTAGCAATCCTTTTTTGGCCTGGGCGCAGAACCATTCCAGGCGCTCGTCCCAGAATTTCTCGCAATAGCTGGAAAAATACAATTTGCCGCCCGGACGGGTGACACGGATAGCTTCATTGATAAGAGTCAGTTGATCGGCCTTGATGGCCGAGATGCCGTTCTGGATGCATATCGTTTTATCGAAAGTATTATCCCTGAAACCGAGAACGGCGGCATCCATCCGGCACAGGCAGTAATTGGCGGCCGGGCGAAGTTCGTTATACGCCATTTTCAGGCTGGACATGGAAGTGTCGATGCCGACCAGCGCCTTCACATGAGGGCAGAGGTACCTGATGACGCGGCCATAGCCGCATCCGAGTTCAAGAATGGTGTCAGTGCTTCGCAGTTTTGTAAGGACATGGATGATCTCGGCCTTTAGATACTGTTTAACACGCGGCTGAGCAATTTCATAGCACCGTTTCAATCTTTTGGCTGTCAATTTTTCCGAGTAGTACTGATCCATAATATCTGCCCGACAGAACTGCCGGTCTATATCGAGAAAATTTGATTTCACTTATAATTATAAGTGATGATAATCGTTTCGCAAGGAAAATAAAAGCCCTGACCGGATTTAAATAATCAGGCGATCAGGGCATGAAGTGTATTGTCAAAATATCAATTTTTGGACCAGAGCCCGATTGAGTTGCCCTCGACATCGGTGAAAATACCGAAAAATCCGAAATCGGGAGAGATCGCGGTTTTGGGATGAACCGCTTTTCCGCCAGCTTCCTCGATTTTTTTCAGGATGGCGTCGATATCCTCGACCTCGATATACAGTGCGATTCCGGGTTCACCGGCGATTTTGGCCTGTTTGCTGAAGCCGCCGTCCGGGCCGTCGGGGGTCTGGAACATGGCATAATTCATCTCCGGGATTTCCCGGACATTCCATCCGAAGACATCGGTGTAAAATTTCCCGATTTTGGCGAAATCGGTGCATGGAAGCTCAATATGACAGAAGCCGTGCATAATAATTCCTTTCGTGTTGGGGCTTATTTAAAGCGGTTTAATAATAATTTTACGTCAGTTTATGACGGAATTATAGACAATTCACATCGGATATTTTTGTAGTCAATCACATATCAACGGCATTAAGAAAGGCGGGTTTGTGAAAACCCGCCGGGTGAAAATCGATTTTATCATATGTCAGATATCCAGATTTCGGACATACTTGGCGTTTTCCTGGATAAACTGGCGCCTCGGCTCAACCGCATCACCCATGAGAGTCGAAAACAGCCGATCGGCTTCCTTGGCATCCTCCACGTCCACCTTGAGCAGAGTCCTGGTTTCGGGGTCCATTGTTGTGCGCCAGAGTTGTTCCGGATTCATTTCACCGAGACCTTTATAGCGCTGGATCGAGACACCGTCTTTACCGAGCTGGGCGATGGCGCGATCGCGTTCCTCATCGGAGAATACGTACTGCTCTTTTTTGCCCTTGTAAACGCGATACAGGGGCGGCTGGGCGATATATATATGTCCCTGCTTGACCAGCTCTTTCATGTAGCGGAAAAAGAAGGTCAGGATGAGGGTGCGGATATGGGCGCCGTCGATATCGGCGTCAGTCATGATGATGACCTTGTTATAACGCAGATTGCCGATATCGAATTCATCGGTGCCGATTCCGGTCCCGAGCGCAGTGATCATGGTTCTGATCTCATTATTGGAGAGGATTTTATCCAAACGCGCCTTTTCGACGTTCAGAATTTTGCCGCGGAGGGGAAGAATGGCCTGGAATTTACGGTCGCGGCCCTGTTTAGCCGAACCTCCGGCCGAGTCACCCTCGACAATATATATCTCGCATGATTCCGGGTCACTCATGGAGCAGTCGGCCAGTTTACCCGGCAGGGCGGCATGATCGAGCGCCGTTTTGCGGCGGGTCAGCTCTTTGGCTTTGCGGGCGGCCTCGCGCGAACGGGCGGCCGAGATGATTTTCTCGGCAATTTTCTTGGCAATCGGCGGATTCTCTTCGAAGAACTGCCCCAGATATTCATTGGTGACACTTTCGACAATACCGCGGACATCGGAATTACCCAGTTTGGTCTTGGTTTGTCCCTCGAACTGGGGATTGGGGACTTTGGCCGAAATGATGGCGGTCAGACCTTCGCGGGAATCGTCACCAAGAACGCTGATGCCGTTTTTACCGTTTTTGCCATTCTTTCCGTTTTTGATCAGATTATTTTTTGTGATATAGTTATTGATGGTCCGGGTCAGTGCGGTTCGGAAACCGGTCAGATGGGTGCCGCCTTCGATAGTGTTGATGTTATTAACATAGGAAAAGAGATTTTCGACATAGCTGTCGTTGTACTGAATGGCGATTTCGACATCGACTCCGTCCTTTTCTTTCTGAATATATATCGGTCTGCGGTAGAGGACGTTTTTATTTTCATTCAGGTATTCGGCGAAGGAGGAAATACCGCCCTTGTAATAGAATTCCACCTCTTTGTCATGGCGATGATCGAGAAGGACTATTCTCAATCCGGCATTGAGAAAGGCCAGCTCGCGTAATCTCGAGGCCAGGATGTCGAATTTATATTTTACATTGGAGAAAATATCGCTGTCGGCCATAAAACAGGTTTTGGTACCGGTCTGTTTGCGTTTGCCGACTTTTTCCACTTTGGTAGCGGCGATACCGCGTTTATACTCCTGGCGATAAACTTCACCGTCGCGGGCCACTTCGACCCAGCACCATTCGGACAGGGCATTGACGACCGAAACGCCGACACCATGCAGGCCGCCGGAGACTTTATAGCTTGAATGATCGAATTTACCTCCGGCATGAAGCATGGTCATGACCACTTCGAGGGCCGATTTTTTCTGGGTGGGGTGCTTATCGACCGGGATGCCGCGGCCGTTATCGGTCACGGTGACCGACTCGTCTTCATGTATTTCGACTTTGATATTGGTACAGAACCCGGCCATTGCCTCGTCGATTGAATTATCGACCACTTCGTAAACAAGGTGATGCAATCCGCGCTGGCTGATATCGCCTATATACATGGCGGGGCGGCGCCTGACCGCCTCGAGACCTTTTAGAACGGTAATCTTCCTGGCATCGTACTGGCTGCTGTCTTTCTTTTCCACTTCCGCAGTTACCGTATCGTCTTTCATCTATCCTTCAGTCCTTTCCTGTTACGAGACAAAATGTATTTTCTTAACCGCTTTTCCACCGGGGACGGCATGTATTTCCTTCAGGATCCGGTCCACTTCCATGGACAATTGCTGCCGCCATGCGGCATCCTTGACGGAGACCATCAGGGTGTCGTCGGAGAATCTTATCGCTTTTGAAACCTCGGCGATTTTATCGCCGACGATTTCCGGCCATCGATTGACGATCCTCCATCCGCCCAGATTATGAGCGAGGCCAAACCCGGCCAGGATCTTATCCAGCAACGGTCCGACTTTAACCGTCCGGTTTTTAAGCCCGGTATTATACTCTCTAAACATATCGTTTAAGATAGTATATGTTAAACACTTTTGCAAGGGAAAAGTTCCCTGCTATCTAATTAATTTATAATGAGTTACAGAAAAATTCAGGGCTTTTTTCGAGGTTTGATCACCAGGTTTTTTCAACCGGTTTGAGCTGCTTTTTTCGGGGAAATTTGGGGTTGGGAATGAAGAAATCGGGGCCCTCCCGGCGCATCAGTCTGACGGTCAAATCCTGGCAGGCCTGACACCGCCGGATCCGTTTATAGTCCTCTTTTCGGATCAATCGCCGGCGGCGATGTTCGGGGGCAAAGACCTGCTGATCGATGATTTCGTAACCGGCGGAAGGATTGTCTTCGTCGAGAAAGCGGACCCCGGCAATGATTTCGCGCGTATCTGGATCGTACACGGTGGCGCCGGGGCACTCGATAAACATCTTGTCTTTATCGAGGCAGTCCGATTCTTCGAAAGGATTGACAACTTCCTCGTTGCCTTGACGGCTGACCGGTTCGCGATGCAGTTTATTTTTGGCGCCTGCTTTTTCGGCCCTGAAACGTGATTTTCCTGCCATCTGACTTACCCTTTGATGATCAGGATTATGGAGAAGAAGGCGACAGTTACCGGAAAGATATAGACAAAGGAAAACGGCAGAAAATAAGTACCAATAAAGGTAACGGCCACCGAGGGTACCACCACAAAGCGGACAATATCGAATGACATCTTGACCGCCTTGGAGAGGACGAGCCCCATAACGCTTACCAGCAGGATGGCGGCGGCGATCAGGCCGGGGGTTCCGAAACGATCCTGGATAAATCCTTTGGCGGTGACAAACAGTCCCGAGGGATCGTTGAACTGGGTCATTATTTGCTGCATGATATCATTCATGGCCGGCTCCTGATTAGAAATCCTCCAGGGGTTCGATGGTCAATGATGACTCTCCGACACGGCTGAGGCCTTTCATCCTTTTGGTGAGGAAATTTTGGGATGAAATCCAGTTATGGGAGATGGAAAGGACCTCATTATAGTCGACTTCCGAAATCCAATCGAAAACGAGGGAGTCGATATTTTTTCCATCGACGGTGACATCATCCATAGTGAGCGTAAACTTTACCTGCATATCAGCACCCTTTAAATTCATCGTTTTGTCTTCACGCAGGAGTATTTTGCAATCCGGATGCCGTCGAGGGGCAGAAATGCGGCCGCGGGATTATGTTGTTGGTGTTCATGGGATTATAAATACGAATGTTGAAAGTGTGAACAGGAAGGGATGGTTTTATTTGAAACGGCGGGGCCGAAAATATGGAGTTTTTCCCATACTGGATGGGATAAGTAAAGCCCCGGTCAGGGGTTATGACCGGGGCCGGAAGTATTGCGGATTGTTATTATCATCGGCTGTTAAGCCGAAGGTTGAACGAACATGCCGCCGGAAATGATCAGACATGACGGCTCAAAAAGTAGAAAGGCCGCGATGTGCCTTGAGCGTAATGTCCCTGAGGATGTCCGCCTGTCGATTCGGTCCGGCTGTGACGGTTTGATGAATCCGGAGCGATTCCCCCCAACCGCCGCATGTTCTCAAATAATCATAGGCAAACTCCCTCCATATTTAAGGTTGTCACTTCAGCAGATGGGGCAACTGCCATCAAACGCATTTAAAGCTTTCCATGGCGACGTTTGATGATACCTGTGAGGGACTAAAGAATATGGTGGGATGTCTTACATTACAATTATAATCAATACAGTCCACGTTGTCAAGTAATTTCTTCAAGTACAGTGCAGATTCAATATTCATTGAAAAGCATGCGGATAAAAAACAGGCCCGCGGGACGGGCCTGTTTTTACTTCGGCGGTATATTATTATCTTAAGGGTAGGCCGCATTTTATAATCCATTCCCAGCAGTTGCATGGGCGCTGGCCGCTTTTGTAGAGATAGTTTATCATACTGGTCACATCCAGGATGTTATGATTACCGCAATTGCAGGAGACATCACCGGAACAGAGCTCGTATGGTATTGGCGCCGGACCTCCCCGGTATAGATAGTTGATCAAATAAGTGACATCAAGAATATTATAATTTCCGGAATTGTCGACATCGCCGGGCAGGCAATTACACACGCATGGCTGTCCGCAATCCCTGTCGATATCCCATGAATACATCAAGCCGGTGGCGTGGCAGTCTTGGTAGGAGAGCATATCGCATGTCGGCTCGGTGCCGCCATCGAAGAAACAGCACTGCCCGAGCGGAAGATGTCCGGCAGTCCAGGCGACGGCCTTATCCACGGTTTCCTGCATACCTGCGGCGCCGCGGTCATACTCGGACAGAATGATATAGATGAAGGTGATTGTTTCGTTGGGGTAGAGGTCGAATTGTCCGAAGACCGAGACCAGGTGGAGGTCCTCGTAATCGGCCCATGTCGGCCCTTCTTCATATATGGTGTATCCAATCCGCTGCGACATGGTATCATACATCTGCACCGGCTCGAAACCATGAGTGCTATAGACATAATCTTTATTTGCGGCCGACCACATGGCGCGGGGTTGACTTATTATTCCCCCATTACCTCGAAAACCGGCAATATATGCGATACCGCCCATTCTCTGATCGGCAGGGACGCAATCATTGTTGGGGATCGAGTCTTCGAAAAAATCGGTGCCGATGCAATAGATGAGATTTCTGGAGGAGTCGCATCCGGAGCTGTTAAAAAAGGCCAGATCCGAGGGTATATCCCAGTCGGTGAACTCCCCAAGAAAAACATCACGCAGAATGTCATAGGTATTATTACGAACCTTCTCAATAACGGCTATGAAACTGCAGGTATCCGGATTGAGCGGGGCAAAATATTCGATTTCGACATTTATTTTTTCATCGGTGGTCATAAGATTGGTATAACCGTATTGATAATCGGGCCAGGTTGTCGAGTCGGCTCCGAGACCGAGCGGCTTAAAACCGTCGCCATCCGTCCAGCAGGCCGAATAAATGCCGGAATTCAGAACAGTATCGCCCTGTTCGTTGATCCGGCAGACAAAGGGGCTTCCTTCATAGATATAAATACTGCTGTTGCTGGTCGCGACGGTATTTTGGGTGGTATCGCAATCATCGAAGAAATTCATGTTATATCCGCCCACAACGGCCTCATCGACGCCGCCAAGCTTACCATCATAGCTTAGTTTAATCCTGGTGCAGGCGGTTCTGATATCCATGGGGAAATAATCCACGAGGGCGGTGTAGAGATAGACCTCGATGGTCGCCGGATCCTCGTAGCCCGGCACGTACAGGTTGATCTGACCCTTGGCATACTGCCCGCTCATACTGATTATGCCGCCGACATTGAGATAGACATCGAGATCATAGAAATTGGGATCAGCCGGGGTAATGGTTATCGGACCGTAATTGCCGACGTCGAGCCAGCCCGCCGGGCCGTTCAATTCGACCACCTCGATACTTTCGATGATCAAATCTTCGGTGAAATTATTGGATATCCTTACGGATGTATCTTTTTGCACCCCCGGCATTGTCCAGGCAACGATATTGCCGATCGGGGGCGGAAGAACCGGATCTGTGCTTACAGGTTCGACCGCGGATTCATTATCCGGGAGTAACTTACCGGTAACCGATATATCAATCGGTTTTAGGGCGGCCGATGAGGTTACTGATATGATTAATATCAGCAATGAGATGGAAGTGAATGTGCCGGATAGTCTTGCTGCCATGACTCCTCCCTTCTCCAACACGACTCAAAATGATTTATAGCCGACTTTATAAGTCTTCAAGCGAAAAAGATACATGAAGCGGTGGAATTTATTTCAATATAAATATGTATGATTTATCCATTTTTGTCAAGGATTTTATCCAATTTTATAATCACTGGTAAGGGAAAACGACAGAGCAGAGAATAAAAAAGGGCCGAACGGATCGGCCCTTTAGTTTCCTTATTCACAGATAGGCTAATAGCATATCGGCTCAAGGCCGCCTTTATACAGATAATTGATCAAATATATAACATCCAGCAGATTCATACTCAGATCGCCGTTGGCATCGACTGAGGCCGGGACATCAGGCGCGGGCCCGCCCTTATACAGGTAATTGATTGTGTATACCACATCGAGCAGGTTCAGTTTCCCGTTATTGTCGGAGTCGCCGCAGATCCAGTCGCAAACATCGCCGATACCATTATCATCACTGTCCGCCTGATCCGGGTTGTATTTATCGGGGCAATTGTCGCAGAGATCGCCGACCAAATCAGTATCGACATCGCTTTGATCCTGGTTGGTCATGGTCGGGCAGTTGTCGCACAGGTCGCCCATGGTATCGTTGTCAGAATTGGCCTGGTCGGGATTGCCGGTATCGACACAATTGTCACAGACATTACCGACATTGTCACCATCGTTGTCGGCCTGATCGGCATTGGTGATACCGGGACAGTTATCGCACCGGTCGCCGTACTCATCATCATCCGAATTGGTCTGATCAATATTGGAAACATCTTCGCAGTTGTCGCATTCATTGCCGAGCCCGTCAAAATCGTTGTCATACTGGTTCTCATTGTATGTGTCCGGGCAATTATCACAAAGATCGCCGACCCCGTCGCCGTCAGAATCGGTCTGATCGATATTAGCCACATAGATACAATTATCGCAGGCATCACCTAATCCGTCTCCATCATAATCGTTTTGGTCGGAATTGGCAATGTCGGGGCAGTTGTCGTCGGGGCAGAGATTTTCCGGATGGCCGGGATCACCGAAACCGTCGCCGTCGCTGTCAAGACAGGGCAATGGTTCCCAATTGGTCAGAAACATCAGAATATTCGACAGGAGAGTGTCGCGGGTATCGTAGGAGCTGAAATCATTAGAGACGGCTTCGTAACCCCAGTTGAAATAGACGATTTTCGAACTGCCGTCGTAGCTCAGCGCCGAGGGACCGCCGCCGCTGAAATTGATGGCGGCCTGGGCCGGCGGGATCACTTCGATCATTTGTGAAGTCGCGTATTCCTGATTGGTGCCGCTGGGATAACGGAAGCTCAAACCGTCCGCGATTGGCGAACCGGTGACACCGGTATGAATCAGGTTGAAAAACAGAATATCGGCACGGGCATGGAGATAATCGGCCAGGAAGGCGGAGTCTTCATTGTGCAGTTCATTGGCCAGGCCCTGTCCGGTCAGGAATAGATTACCTCCGCCGTCAAGAAAATCCTTCAGCGCCTGAATATCGGCGGGATCCATCAGATTCGAGGATGTATCGCCGGTGAACCAGATAACGGCGGGGTATTCACTCAGATCGGCGCCGCCCGGGGAGCCCTGTGTTGCTTTTTCCCAATAATCCGCCGGGGCCTGTTTTTTCTTGAGATCGCCCAGATACAAATCCTCGTAGTTTTTACCCCGGTCATCGTCGACAAGCAGAATTTCGGGACGTCCGACGATTTGCTCCAGTTTGAATGTATCGACAAACTGTCCGCCGTCGGATTCGATACTGACATAGAACGAATCATAGGTGGGATAGTTCAGGTCGGGTACTATAAACTCGAGGGGATTTGAATTGTTGCCGGCGGTACCGCCCTCGCCTGCGATAAATGAAAATGTCGCCGATGGGACAGTGAAGACTATGTCCGGATCATTGGAGGAAAGGGTCACAATAACATTGCCGACATCTTTCCAGTAGTTGGTCAGCCCGAAAACGAACTCGACCGTTTCCAGCGGGTCAAGAAAACCGTCGCCGCCGGCATCGGTGAAAACCTTGGTGTCAAGCGTGTAGTACGGGCGCGACCACTCAATATCCAGATTGGCGGTCATCAGGGAGTCGGAATTTGATATATTCCACACCGACACCCGGGTGGTAAAATTAAAATAATCCCGGCTGTCAGGTGTGGAGAGGTCGTCGAACGATCTTTTATTAACGGTGCCCGGCCACGGATCGCCGGCATCGCCGTTACTCGACGAGAACTCCAGATCAAACTGACCATCAGCCTGTTCCAGAGCGACATGATAATGATTGACATCGATATTGCCCCATTTGTTGTCGTCAACGTGGTATATCAGCAGTCCTGCTCCGGGAATATTGGAGTCGAAACCGACATTCTGACGGTTTTCCACAAGGAAGTATTCATTTCCGACTGTACCATCGGCCCAGAGGCGATAAATGACCGCTTCCGATTCAACCTGCGGGAACTCGACATCGGTCATATTTACAGTGACATTCAACGGTTCGACAAAGCCGACATAAGACTTGCTCCAGGCATCCATGTGGGCGGGTAAGCGGCCGTTACCGTTCCAGCTTCCCCCTGCCATCAGCGACCATCTGCCGAGACCATCGGATGTAGATGGTTTGTAATCGATATCGTACAGATCGGGCAGGCCGAGAACATGGCCGTACTCGTGGGCAAAGACGCCCATATCGACCAGCGAATAAGTATTGACTCTTTCCTCCGGTTCCATCGAGTAGTCGCTGATCGTAACGCCATCGAGATAAAGAGAGGACACAAGGGACCATTGATGGGAGTGAATATCGTTCAGATTGCCGGTTTCCTCGTAACCGGGTCCGGAATGAATGACGAATAAACCGTCGACATAACCGTCGGCGCCGCCGCCCGGACCGTAAGTATCGTAAAGATCAAAATCAACATCGGGATCGGCCGCCAGAACGGCGTCGTTTGCCAGACCCTGGGCGTTTCGCGGATACGAACCGAAGCCCCTCTGGCCGTCGACATAATAAGCATATGTCTGCGGCATCCTGTACCA
>Ga0164318_10007633_pt1 | contig 10476 bp, 8 predicted proteins | sample GuaBasSedimGuay9_FD_113734 | JGI IMG/M metagenome (GOLD analysis project Ga0164318, IMG submission 113734) | Subseafloor sediment microbial communities from Guaymas Basin, Gulf of California, Mexico - Guay9, Core 4571-4, 0-3 cm | ecosystem: Environmental > Aquatic > Marine > Hydrothermal vents >...
ACAACATCAATTTTTTTATTAACCACAGCAACTACTTTATGAATTTTGAACTTTTTTAACCCGAAAAATTCATAATTTTTAGGGTTAATTTATTCAAGAGACTAATTATACTTGTTCAAATAAAAATAATTTACCTTCTCTAGCTTTAACTTTTTTCCAATCATTAACATTAAATTCTACTCCAGCTGTTGTTGAAGGTTTAAAATTAACAAAATCGCCATTCAGGAAATTATTTGTAATTGTGGATAAATCAGGATTGTGTGAAATAATCATTATGCAATTATGATTATTGTCGATTTTTGACAGCATATTTAGTAAATCAATTGTAGTAAACCCACTATATAAAATATTGTTCTCAATAATTTTTTCGATAGGATAATTTTGTTCTTTTGCAAAAATTTCTGCGGTTTGTTTGGCTCTGTTTGCAGGACTCGAAATAATTAATTCAGTTGAAACAAGCTTCTTTACAATTTTTTTTGCAATTAAATCAGCCGTTTGTTTACCATATTCGGTTAGATTTCTTTCAAAGTCAGTTGTTTTATTATCTATCTCGGCTTGTGAATGACGAACTAAAATTAATTTTTTCATGCTATTATTCAATAAAATTAAAAAAGAAGTTGAGTTTTGTTATTTTTCTTTTAGAAAAAAAGAGTTATCAACAATGATAACTCTTTTTTTATTCTATACAAATTTTATATTATTGAAAATTTTTAAAAGTTTCTTTAATAATTTCAATAGCTTCTCTCATTTGTTTTTCATTAATAACAAGAGGAGGAGTGAAGCGAATAATATGATCGTGAGTTGGTTTTGCTAATACTCCATTTTCTTTAAGAGCAAGACAAACATCCCAAGCTGTTTTTCCATTTTTAGGTTTAATAACAATTGCATTAAGCAAGCCTTTTCCTCTAACAATTTCAATCATTTCCGATTTAATGCTTCTCATTTCTTCTCTGAAAATTTCACCAATCTTCATTGAATTTTCACAAAGTTTTTCTTCTTTAATAACTTCAAGAGCAGCAATAGAAACTTTAGCAGCAATAGGGTTTCCTCCATAAGTAGAACCATGTTCGCCAGGTAAAATTGTAAGCATAATTTCATCGTCTGCCAATACTGCAGAAACAGGGAACATACCTCCTGAAATAGCTTTTCCAAGGATTAAAACATCAGGGCGAACATCTTCGTAATCACAAGCTAACATTTTACCAGTACGAGCAAGTCCTGTTTGTACTTCGTCAGCCATGAAAAGAACATTGTGTTTTTTACATAAGTCAGCTGCTTTTTTTAAGTATCCATCTTCTGGAACATAAACACCTGCTTCTGCCTGAATAGGCTCAACTAACATACCTGCTACAGTAGGATCTTTAACTGCTTTTTCAAGGGCTTCAATATCATTATATTCAATTTTTTCAAATCCCGGTGTGAATGGTCCGTAATCTTTATAGGCATCAGGGTCTGATGATAAAGAAATAATAGTAATTGTTCTACCATGGAAATTTCCGTTACAAACAATAATTTTTGCTTCGTTTTGTGGTACTTTTTTTACTTTATAAGCCCATTTACGACAAAGTTTTAATGCTGTTTCGTCAGCTTCAGCACCTGAATTCATTGGAAGTACTTTATCATATCCAAAATATTTTGTGATATATTCTTCCCACTCACCCAAAACATTATTATAAAAAGCTCTTGATGTTAAGGCTAACTTTTCTGATTGTTCTGTCATTGCCTTAACAATTTTTGGATGACAATGTCCTTGGTTTACTGCTGAGTATGATGCAAGAAAATCAAAATATTTTTTTCCATCTGTGTCCCATACATGAACACCTTTTCCTTTTTCTAGTACTACCGGAAGTGGATGATAATTGTGTGCTCCAAATTTATCTTCTCTGTCCATGTAGTCTTTTGCTGTCATTTTTGCCATATCAAATAAGAATTTAAATAATTTTTACTAAAATTTTTCTTATTGCAAAAATGCTAATAAGTTTTAAACTTTTCAACTTACTTTAAAAAATTTTTTTTGTAATTATTTTTTAAGGCTTTTTGTTTAAATTTCTGATAGTGAGGAGTTTAATTAAAATTTTTAGCTAAAAAAGTAAAAAATAGGTTTTTTAACATATTCTCGGAGAATAAAAAAGCTAACTTTTAATTAAAAGTTAGCTTTTTATTGGTTAATAAATAGTTAGTTTATTTTAAAAAACTTTTGTTCCTTCAAATTTGGAACTGTCAAAAGCAAGAATTGCCATAAAAATAATATTTAAGAAGAATAAACCTACTGTAAAACCGCTTGTTTTTCCAAATGCTTTTGAAAGCCCATCATAAATAAGAACAAGAAAAACAAGATTAACAATAGGTGTTATGAGTAAGAAAAGCCACCACCATGGTTTTCCGGCTATGCGAATAATTGTAATAGTGTTGTAAATAGGGATAATACTAATCCATCCGGCTTCTCCACCTTTTTCAAATAAAAACCATTTTGTAATAATTTTAAAGGCTAGTATTAAAACTGATATTGTTACAATAGTTTCTACTCCAAGTGCCAAAATTGAAAAAATCACTTCTTCCATATCATATATATAATTAATTATATACAAATATATATATAAAATGAGAATAATAAAATATTTTTATTTTAGAAATCGTAATAATAGAGTTTCAATCGCTAGAAAGATAAGTGCAATTATTATAAATATTTTCCACAATTGTTTCCCGTTATTTATTTGAATAAGATTGTGAGTGAAGAATTTATTTTGTGATTCCAAGATCGAAAAGTTTTCTAAGTTATACTTTTTAAGCAAGTTATTTAATTCTTCTTTTGAATAATATTCTAAGTCAGATTCTTCACGACTATAATTGAATGATATGCTATTTATGGGTTTTTCAATATTTTTGATAATATAATTGCCTGCTTTTTTGATACTGTTGTTAATAAGAAGAATAATTTTTGAATTAATAATCTTTTTTTGAGGAATAAAATCAAAATTCAAATTTTTGTTAATAATATGAAATATATTATCGTTGTTTACATATTTTCTGTTTAGTTCAATTATTTTGTCATTACCAATTAAATAATAAGAATTATAATGAGATTGACTATACAATGCAATATTGTAAAAAGTGGGAACAAATAATGTGTTTTTTGTAATATTACTGTATTCATCATTTAAAGGAAGAGAAAAAATGTAAATTTTTCCTTTGCTAATTGGCAAAACTGATAAAATTGCTTGTTTATTGGCTGTTAAAATATTTTCATTGTTAGAATATGTATTCTTTGTAAATAAAAAATGTTTATAGATAATAGGCAAATCAATATTGTTATCAATTTTTTCAAATGCATTTTTATATAAATCGTTTTTGTAATTTATATTGTTTATTTTAACTTTCTGACTATCAATTTTTATTATTGTATTTGATTTTATGTCTGACAAAAAATTATTATAGCTTGATATATCTCCATCAAAATTTGGCAAAAAGAGAAGTGTGCCACCATTTTGAGCAAAATTTATTAGTGTTTGCGATAGCCCCGACGAGATTCTTTTCACAGAGTTAATTATAATGAGCTGATAATTCGGTATTTGTGAAAAATTTAAATTGTTTACTTGAGCTTTTGTAGGTGATATATTATTGTCATTTTTAAATAAAGCATCAATAAATTTATTATCAGTATTTTCATTAATAATTAATATCTTTATTTTGCTTTGAATTAAATAACTAAAATATAAGGTGTTATCATATGTTATTGGATAATCAGTAATTTCAACTTTCCCGCTATGAACGCCTGTATGTGTATTTGAATATGTTAAGGAAATTATTTTTGCTGAATTTTTTTCAATATTGAAGCTGGATAAAGCTTTAATTGTATCGTTTATTAGAAGTTTAACAGGAATGTTTTGGTACGACTCATTTGAATTATTTCTTATTTTAATATGAATTATTTCACTTTTATTAATTTTATGTTTTGGTGTTTCAAACCAGCAAGAATCAATAAATAAATTATTTACGCTTTCTGTTTCTTGAGGAACTAAAAAGACATTTAAGTCGGAATCTTTTTTTATTTTACTAAAATCAGAAAAGTTTTTCTGAAAATCCGAAATAAGAAAAATTTTTTTCTTTTCTTTTGAGGAACTTAAAAAATCATTTTGTTTTGATATTATTTCACTTAATTTTTTTGTGTTTGAACTGATTTTTACATCAGACAAATATTCTATAAGTTGCTCTTTATTAACTAAGTGTTGATGTTTTGAATCGAAATCGTTTGTCAGCAATAAAAATTCAGTGTTTGGTTTAAAAGCATTAGCAATTTGACGGGCTTTGTTTTTTGAGATGTTTAATAAATTTCCGTATTTGTTCTCAGAATTCATACTAAACGAATTATCAACATATATGCTTACTTCTTGTTTTTTATTGCTTATAATATTTTTGTTTACAGGTATATAGGGTTGTGCGAATGCAATTGCTAATGAAGCAATTATTAATATTCGACTTATTAAAACAAGGATGTGTTTTAGCTGAGATTTTGATTTTGTTTCTTGTTTAACATTTTTTAAAAATTTAACATTACTAAAATAAACCGTTTTATATCGCTTAAAATTAAATAAGTGAATTATTATTGGAATAGCAATTGCAAATAAAGCAAATAAAAATTTAGGATATAGAAAATGCATCTCTTGTTAAAAGTTTATGAAAGTTAAAACTATACAAAGTTATGTTTTTGAAATGACATTTTTTTAATAAATTTCATTATATCATTTCAGTTTCAGCCTCAACAAAACTGCCCTCATATAAAATCAGTTACATCAGTGTCATCTGTGTTTAATTTAATTCCCTGAGAATTTACAAATTTAAAACGTTCCGTTCAATTTAATATTAATTCTTCGCGAAGTTAAATTATTTGGTATTCCATACTGATGGTTTCTAATGTCGGATACCCAAATTAGTGAAATCGTGTTGTTAATTCGTAATAGGTTAAATATCTCAGCACTAATCCATAAACTCTTAAAAAAATGAAATGGGTTTTTTTGAGCTATATGTTGTCCTTCTTTAATCAATACTTTTGAGAAGCCAATGTCGACACGACGGTAAGGTCTTGGCATACGATTAGTAGCCAAATATCGTTCAGAGTTAGGGGGACCAAAAGGCAGTCTCGAACCGTATAATAAATTTAAGTGCATTTTATATGATGGATTACTGGGTAAATAATCCTGAAAAAATAATCCAATATTCAATAATTGATCAGATGGACGGGGAATATATCCGGGCTCTACTTTTGTTGAATTTCCTTCGCTATCTGTAATAAAGTAGAAATCATCATTTAAGTCTTCTTCTGTTTTCATTACTGAAACGCTTAGCCAGGAATCAACTCCTTTAACAAATTCACCGTTAACTTTCATGTCAACTCCCATTGCATAACCGCTTGCATTATTTTTCCCAATATATCTAATTCTAACATTATCAACATTGTAAGGAATTATATCTGATAAATATTTATAATAAACCTCTGTTGTATATTTAAAAGGTCTGTTCCATGCAGTAAAATTATAATCGCTTCCTAAAACAATATGAAACGATTTTTGAGCTTTTATATCTTTATTTAAGTTCCCTTCTAAATCACGCAACTCTTTATAGAAAGGTGGTTGATTATAATATCCTAAAGCAAAACGAAACATTACGTCATTTTTCCAGTTTGGTTTTACCGATAGTGAAGTTCGAGGACTAATTAAAAATTGTTTATTAAAATCCCAATAATTGAAACGAATCCCTGTAATGAAATTAAATTCAGTTCCTTTAACAAAAAATTGGTGAGAGTTTTGAAGATATGATATTATTCTGTTTGAAGAAATATTATGCTTTGAATTAAGTACATAAAATAAATTCACAGTTGAATCATTATAAGGCAACGAATATCCTGCAGAATCATGCATTTCCCATTCGTTAATATTATCATCAATTACTTCATGTTGAAGTTTTGCACCCCAGCTTAGTTTGTTATTATTTTTCTCATATTCACCTTTATGGTAAATGTTATAAACTTTTGCTTCAAGATAGTTTCGTGCATGATTTAAAAAAGTACCAATCCCAATATTTGCAACGCTGTCACCCATTGTGCTTGAGCCAATATCTCTGTCCAGTTCATTAATTAAGTATTGACTTTGAATGTCGTAAGTCTCACTTTCTGATGAGTTGTATAAAGATGAGATAAATTTAAGTTTGATATTATTATTAGGTTTATATGTTCCTGCTACTGCTCCTGTATAATTAATAAAATTATCAACCTCCTGACCGTCAAAATACATATTCAATTGTAGCACTTCGTTTACAGTTCCGAAAATTGTTTCTTTAATAGTAGGAATGAATTTGTATTTGTTTTGAGAAAAATTTCCAAGAAAACTCAACTCAAAATTATCAGTAACGTCATATGTAAGGTAAGTCTGAAAATCTAAGAAATCAGGCGAATATTCTCCTTTTGTGTCAAGACTGTTTAATAAATAACGAGATGTTTTGTAACGAATACCTGAAATATGAGTAAAACGTAAATCTTTTGATGTTCCTTCAATATGAGCTGAGGCTCCAAGCAAACTAGAAGCAACCGAGCCTCCAAATTTTGTTGGTTTCTTGTATTTTATATCAAGCACCGAAGACATTTTATCTCCATATATGGCATCAAATCCACCGGCAGAAAAAAGTATTGAAGAAACTAAATCAGAATTAACAAAACTAAGTCCTTCTTGTTGACCGGAGCGAATCAAAATTGGACGATATACCTCTATATCATTTACATAAACCAAGTTTTCGTCAAAATTACCACCTCTAACAGAATATTGAGAACTTAACTCATTGTTTGACGACACTCCCGGAAGAGATTTAATAACTGCTTCAATGTTTCCTGATACACCAGGAATAACATTCATTATTTTAGGATTTATCCTTACTAAATTTGTTTTTCTATATTGTTGGTCAGTTATATCTACTTGGTCAATTTTTTTTAATGATTGTTTTAGCGTTCCATTCAATTCTAAATATGAAAAAAGTATTAAATTTTTATCTTCTCGATTAAAATTAAGTTCTTTAGTTTCATAACCTATACATGAAAATACAATAACGAATTCTTTTATATTAGGTATATAAAATTCGTAATTCCCGTTTTTGTCGCTAATAGTCCCAAAAGGATGATTTTTTATTGAAATATTTACTAATTCAATAGGATTTTTTTCAGTATCAGTAATTTTACCAAAAATTCTGATTTCATCTTGCGAAAAAATAGAACTATTAAATAATGTTATTATTAATAATAATGTTATAAAGTAAGGGTGTAATCTCATATTTATTAAAATGGGTTACAAAAATAATCTATTATTTTAAATAAACTTATTTTAGAGATATAAATTGTTTTTGAAACTGATAAATTTTAAATTTGTAATAAATTTATATTATGATAAAACAAATTGAGATAGAATTACCTGAATATCCAAAAGGCTTTCATTTAATTACATCTATCATTAAAAGTCGTCTTAATAAAGGATTGCCCGAAAAAGGACTTATTAATATCCTAATAAAGCATACTTCTGCAGGATTAACTATAAATGAGAATGTCGATCCTTCTGTGAGAAATGATTTTGAATCATTTATGAATAAACTGGTTCCCGAGAATGAAATTTTTTATACTCATTTATTTGAAGGTTCTGACGATATGCCTGCACATATAAAATCGTCGATTTTTGGCGCATCGCTTACAATACCAATAACTAATTACAGCTTGAATTTAGGAACATGGCAGGGTATTTATTTATGTGAATTTAGAAATCATGGTGGACCCAGAAAATTATTTGTTACAATTTATAGCTAATCTATAACATATAAATTTTTTATTTATATAGTAAAATTTTTATTATTTTTCGAAATTAAATTTAAATCATACATTATGTTAAAAAAAGCTGTATATTATTACGTAATTGCTGTAAATGTAGGATATTTAAAACGTTTTGGTGGTTTGTAATACCTATTCAGGATTCTACAAATATTACAAAATTAATTATTTAATAAACTTATTATAATATAAAAAAATGCAAAATTTATTATTATTAGGTGCCGAAGCTATAGCTCAAGGTGCTATTGATGGAGGAATGTCAGGTATTTATGCGTATCCCGGAACACCCTCTACAGAAATTATGGAATATGTTCAAGCTTCAAAAAAAGCTGAAGAAAGAAGCATACATCGTTTATGGTCAAGCAATGAAAAAACTGCAATGGAATCTGCCTTAGGTATGTCTTATGCTGGAAAAAGAGCAATTGTTTGCATGAAACATGTAGGTTTAAACGTAGCAGCCGATGCTTTTGTTAATTCCGCCATAACAGGTGTTAACGGAGGTCTGTTGGTTGTTGTTGCTGATGATCCTTCAATGCACTCTTCTCAAAATGAGCAAGATTCTCGTTTCTATGGTAAATTTGCCATGATTCCTATTCTTGAACCGGCAAACCAACAAGAAGCATACAATATGGCTTATAAAGGTTTTGAATTATCAGAAAAATTTAAAATTCCTGTATTATTACGTATTACAACTCGTATTTCGCATTCAAGAGCAGGGGTTGAAACTAAGCCTATTAAGAATATGCTAAGTGGTTCTTTACCTAAAAATCCTCGACAATTTATTTTATTGCCTGCAATTGCAAGAGTTAATTACAATAATTTGCTCGCAGATCAAGATAAATTTGTAGAAGATGCTGAAAATTCAGAATTCAATAAATATATTGATGGTAAAGACAAAAGTTTGGGAATTATAACTGGAGGAATTGCCTATAATTATCTTTTCGAAAATTTTGATGACCGTATAATCCCACATCCTGTTTTAAAAATTAATCAATATCCAATACCTCGCAAATTAGTTGAGAAAATTAAAAATGAATGTGACGAGTTACTTGTTGTTGAAGAAGGTGCTCCTTTTATTGAAGAGATGTTAAAAAGTTATTTTAATGAAGGAACACCGGTTCATGGAAAATTAGATGGATTTTTACCAAGAGTAGGAGAGCTAAATCCTAACTTAGTAGCAAAATCTTTAAAATTAGAAGACACAACAGGTGATGATATTCCTTCTATAGTAAAAAATCGACCACCGTCTTTATGTCCGGGTTGTGGTCATAGAGATATGTACGATGAGCTTAATGAAGCGATGAAAGAATATGGTAAAGGTAAAGTTTTTGCCGATATTGGTTGTTATACTTTAGGAGCATTACCTCCTTTTAATGCAATAAATTCTTGTGTTGACATGGGTGCATCAATTACAATGGCTAAAGGTGCCAGCGATGCAGGGCTTATTCCTGCTGTTGCTGTTATTGGTGATTCTACTTTTACTCATTCAGGAATGACTGGATTGCTGGATGCTGTAAATGAAAAAGCTCATATTACAGTTATTATTTCTGATAACTCAACAACTGCTATGACAGGAGGTCAAAATTCCCAAGGAACTGGTAAAATTGAAGCAATATGTGAAGGACTTGGTGTTGAAAAAGAGCATATTAGAGTTATGATACCTTTAAAGAAAAATTTTGAAGAAAATGTTAAAGTAATTAAAGAAGAACTGGCTTATAATGGAGTATCTGTTATTATTCCTCGTCGAGAGTGTGTACAAACTCTTGCCCGAAGAATGAAAAAGCTAAAGCATAAATAATAATTGAATTTTTAAAGTTCATAAAAATTAAAGATTATAATTTAAATATAAAAAAATATACAGATGAAAACAGATATAATATTAGCAGGAGTAGGAGGTCAAGGTATTTTATCAATTGCAGCAATAATTGGTATGGCAGCTCTTGAAAATAAATTATTTTTAAAACAAGCAGAAGTTCATGGTATGAGCCAAAGAGGTGGAGATGTTCAATCAAACTTACGTATTTCAAGTAAAGAGATTGCATCTGATTTAATTCCTATGGGGAAAGCCGATTTAATTCTTTCAGTAGAACCAATGGAATCTCTGCGATATTTACCCTATTTATCACAAAATGGATATTTAGTAACTAACACTAATTCATTTAATAATATACCGGATTATCCTGAAGAAGAAAAATTAATTTCAAAAATCAAATCGTTACAAAATCATGTTGCTATAGATGCTAATAAAATAGCTTCGGAAATTGGTTCTCCTCGCTCAATGAATATTGTAATACTTGGAGCAGCATCTCCATTTATTGATATGCCATTTGAAAGTCTGGAGAATGGTATTCGTAAAATATTTGCAAAAAAAGGCGATGATGTTATTAATGTAAATTTAAAAGCATTGAAATCAGGAAGGGAATTTGCTGAGAGAGAAGTGCTTAAGTAGTGCTTGCAAGAAAACTCTAAAACTTCGAATATTTATGCAATATAGATTGTTTTATGGCTTGATTATATTGTTAAATGGTTGAATGGTTATTTTACGTATTACTTGTATTTTGACAATTTAGCAATTTGATGAAAATTTTAAACAATTTTTATTTTGTTAGATTAACCCG
>Ga0164318_10007634_pt1 | contig 10476 bp, 3 predicted proteins | sample GuaBasSedimGuay9_FD_113734 | JGI IMG/M metagenome (GOLD analysis project Ga0164318, IMG submission 113734) | Subseafloor sediment microbial communities from Guaymas Basin, Gulf of California, Mexico - Guay9, Core 4571-4, 0-3 cm | ecosystem: Environmental > Aquatic > Marine > Hydrothermal vents >...
AATTAAGGATGTTTCACCGTTACAAATCAGTGTATCATTAGTAAAAGCAGTGCCTCCAACTGGTGGTTGATTAATTTTTATTGTTACAACATTTGAATAATTCTGACATCCATTTTCAGGATTTGTTAGCAATGCTCTAAAATGTTTTGTAAAAGTTAAATCAGGACTTGTATAAGTATCTGTGTTTGCTCCACTCCCATCAATAACATCAACATAAGTATCATCTGTTGTAGGTGATAATTGCTGCCATTGAATATTGCCTGAATAACTTGTAAGAGTAATAACAGTTGAACCATGAGAACAAAAAACATCTGTTGTTGCATTTGCAGTGCCTCCAATAGGAGCTAATAAAACATTAACAGTATCAATTGTTGAATAAACCGTTTCATAACCTGTTTGAGACAAAGCAGCACGATAATAAGTAGTATCAAATAATTCGGGAGTTGTGTAAGTTTTCGAATTTGCACCGCTACCTCCTGTAACATTTACGTAAGTTCCACTATATGAATCTGATTGTTGCCACTGTATATTACCGGTGTAATCAGACAATGTAATGCTTGTGCTAGACCCTTGACAAATTGCACCGCTATTGGTTTGTGCTGTACCTCCCTCAGGATTTTGAGGCTGTGGGTTTTGATAGTTAACTAAATACTCATCCCAATTAGTTTGGCTGAATATTAAAGAATCCATATAAAGTGATTTGGAACTTCCCTCACTATCAAAATACTCAGTCATCCACACTTTTAAACCTGTAGCACCTGCATTACCAATATGACCTTCGGCAATAACTGCAGTACTAATAGCATTGAGAACATCCTGAGCAGCATCTTTTAAACCCTGAGGCAAGCTTGCGGTATTTTTAATATTTAAAGCAAAATCACCTAAATCTTTATGAGTTGTATTATATGATGAGTTCCATGCATTATCACGAGCACTTTTTATTTGAGTTTTATATTCGTATAAATTATTAATAAGTTGCGTTGAAAATACGTTTACAGCAGGTATTAAATCACTTTCTAATGCAGATGTTGATGTAGCAGCTTGTGTTACATCAGAAGAGTATGAAGTTATATATGCATCTACAATATTAGTTGCAAGTTGAGATGCAGATAAATTTGGATTAGAATTTAATTCGGTAAAACCATTTTCATAATCCCAACCATCGCCGGGCTCAGTTTTTTCAGATGCAATTACATAATCAGTATATTCTTTTAATTGATAAACTGTTTCAATTTGTCCGAGTAAGCAAACATCAAAACCTACAACATCAATTTTTCGACCTATTGAAGAAGTGAATTCATTAAGAGCATTATCCATCTCCCAAAGTTTCATATCACCAACGCAACCTTTAGCTATGTCTTTTGTCTGCTGACTTTTAAATATCCCGCTTCCATGATCCCAAACTGTTAACCCGTAATGATGTGCAGGGTAATGTTCTTTTGTCCATATCATAAAATCACGAAGAGTGTGCCAGTCATTCATGTTAGGATTTTTTCCCAACTCATCGCTAACTATCTGTGAGACAATAGTACTATTATCCCCATTTGGGTCTTTCTCAACATAATAAATTCCATCTTTACTATCATTATCAGAATCGTATAACAGAATATAATTGACATAACCGTCAACAGAACCATTTACTTCCCATTCATTAATATCTTCTGCACCATCAAGCCCGGTTCCGTCTTCATATAGATAAAGCATATAAGTCCAATCAACAACAGCTGGTACTCCTCCTTTCATAGTTACTTTAAAATCAAAAGGATTTTCATCGTTATCATTATTATCAAACTGAATTGTTGTAATTTTTTCACCCTCGCTTGTTGGTTGAAAACGAAGAACAAATTCAGTGCTGTTATTTGGTGATAAAGTTGAAGCAGGTTGCTGAGTAATACTATATTGATCGGAATTTTCACTTACAGTGCCAATTGTTAAATCAATATTCCCCCTGTTATATATTGTAAACGTAATATCTTTATAAGAACCAAGACTTGTATAACCGGAAATACTTACAGTATCGGAAACATTAATATCGGTTGAGCCATTTTTAACTTGAATCTCCGGCTCTGTATTATCTGTAATATTTATTGTATAATCTTCAACTTCGCCATAAGTTGTAGTCCCACAAGGCGACAATGTTGAAGTATATACTACTCTAACTCTCATTCTTACATTAGCAGTAACTGCATCGGTTGGAATATGAATTGTTGCTGTTCCTAATCCTCCTGAATACGATATAGAAACTGTTTCACCGGCATCTTCAAAGTCATTATCATTATTCCAATCAATCCAACAACCAATTTTATCCCCTGAGTAATTATTCCCATTTGTAATTTCAATAGGATAATAAGCTCCTTTATTCACATCAGTTGATAAAGAGGTATAATCGTGATATCCTGATGCATCATATGATGATGTATTATCAATAGTACTAATTGTTACATTACTAATATATTCGTCACCACCACCCGAACCAGTACAATATGATTGTGAATATGCTATTTGGGAATTTGAAAATACAAATATTGTAAGCAATATAATGAATCTAAATTCAACTAATTTTAATATATTTGACATACTGTTTGTTTCTTATTTTAATAATATATTTTTATTGATAACTCTTTTAGGTGACACAATTTTTAATTGATAAATACCTGACTTCAAATATTTTAATTTAATTTTTTCAATTATTTTTTCAGACCTCTTATAAATCTTTTTTGTATAAACTTTTTGACCTGAGATATTATAAATATATACAAAGATATTACCTAAATCAGATGAATCAAATTCTAAATTGAAAGAACCATTACTTGGATTTGGATAAATATTTACAATGTTTCCATTATCTGCAAAATTATTTATTCCTGTATTATTAATGTTTTTTGTTATTGAATCGGTATTACAAAAATTATATACAACATATAACACATTATAATTCCCAAGGTTTTCGTAATCGTGATAAGGATTAAGTTCTTTACTGTAAGTTGAGTCTCCAAAGTCCCAAAAACAAGAATCGGCATAAGCCGACAAATCAGTAAAATACACTCTATTACCATCAATTGAATAATCAAAATCAGCTATTGCATTTTTTATTATTAAATAAACCGTGTCGGTAACTACGCTTCCACACTCATTGTTAATTTTGCAGTAATAGTAGCCTTCGATAGAATCTGATATATTATTAAGAGAATAAACGCTATTTGTTGCATTCATAATTTCAGTATTGTCTTTCATCCATTGATAATTAAGATCTAAACCGGAAGCTTCTACAAAAAATAATTCATTATTACCATTGCAAGCATTAATGTCTTGAGGCTGTTTACTAATAATCGGAATTGAAGTTACATTTACTGTTATATCTCGTGTTAACGAGCATTCATTGGAAGTTCCGGTAACTGAGTATGTTGTTGTATTGTTTGGACTTACTTCAACAGAATCGCCTGTTCCCAATGAATTAGACCAAATATAACTATCAGCACCTGAAACAGTAAGTTTTGAAATTTCACCCGAACCACATAAAGTTGAAGGAGATGCAGTAACAATAACATCAGGTAATGAATTAACAATTAATTGTGCTGTATCTGAATAAACGCTATCTGTTCTATTATAAACAGTACAGGAATAAAAAGCAGCATCGTCTACTGATAAGTTATCAATTTTATAAGAATCGCTTGTAGCGCCATCAATATAACTCCCATTCTTTTTCCATTGATATTTCACGCATTGTCCGGTAGCAAATGTTTTAAATGTTACAGATTCATTTTCACATTTTGTTTTACTCACCGGTTGAATTGTAATAACAGGTAATGCACATACTTCAACATATTCTTTTTTGGCATTTGCGAAAGCAACTATACTATCCTCAATTGTTAACACAACATTTTTTAATCCCTCTGAAGAATACACAACACTATGAGGTCCTTTGGTATTTGCAGTTAATGGAGTTGCATTTTCACCAAAATTCCAATTATAAGAAATTATGTCTCCTGTTGAATTATCTGTAAAAATTACGGTGCTATCAACTGATATTTGAGTAGAATCTACAAAAAAATCAGGATTTACTCCATTTGCTGAAATGCAAAACATAACACTATCGTGAGATTGGAAACTTCCTCCTTGAATTATTGTGTCATTTAATGATGAGTTGACTAATTCAAATTTTCCATTCCCATTAGAGCAACAAATACCATCGTTATTACTATCATAAATATTAAATTGAAAACACCCCTGAGGCAAACAAAATTGCTCATTAATATTGTAAACAGAATCATCAGTAAATAGACCTCCCGAATATAAAACAGTTCCTGTTGTGTCTGAAATATCCCAAGTAGTTTGTGAAGCTAAACTATCGGTAATTATTGTTAATGCAACAACATTGCTGTAATAAACATTAAATGAACTAGTTAACTTATTATTTGCTAAATTCTGTTCAATTTCTCCATCCGGTAATGATAGATATACAGTTATTATGTGGTTTCCAACAATTGCAGATGTATCCGAAAAACTAACAGTAGCTGTTTGATGTGTCTCAAGATTTACTCCAAATGTTTTAGTTATTAGGTTGCCGGCATCAATTCTGTAGCTTACAATCACACTGTCAATTGTTTTAGAACCTTTGTTTTTAACATAAACAGTAGGACTAAAGGTTTCGTTTACACAATAGCTGTTGTTTACAGGATTTTTAATGCTAAGAATTTGAACATCGAGAGAATCTATTACTTCTTCAGAATATAAATCAGATTCCCATAAACCTCTTCCGTAAGTTGCAGCCCTAAGAGCGCTATTTGAAGGATTAAGATCATCATAATAAATTTCTAAATCGGTAACTCTTGCAGAAGCCGGAAAACCATTGCTTAGATAAACCCATTCATCCATAAAAGCATTTTTGTAAAACACACCAATATCAGTACCGACATATAAGCCTTTTTCTGAATTCTTATCAGAAATCAAACTATTAAAACTCACTTGTGGCAAATTCCCAGTTATATCAGTCCAAGAATCACCTTGATTTTCTGACATATAAATTTTATGACTTGCAAATGTTGCATAAACAATGTTTTCGTTATTTGGATCAGCTTCAATATCTGTAATTAACGAAGATGGAGTATTGCTGAGTCTCTTCCATTCAGGAGTAGTTGAATTAACATTAGTACTTCTAAATATTCTATTATCAGTTCTCGAATAATATAAAATGTTTGTATTTACCGGTGATTGCTCAACAACTTTAATCTTACTATGAGCAGAATTTGTGTTTGCAGAAGAAATATTTTTCCAACTAACTGAATACGATTTTACATTTTTACTTCTCCAAATATTTTCATAGCCGATAAACATAGTATTAGGATCTGTTTCATGCAGAATAAATGGAGTAACCCAATCTCCTTCTTCATTAATTCCAAGAATCCCATTACCTGCAATAGAGTGGAAATAAGTTCCATTTGTAGTTTGCTTAATACTTCCGTAATATAACTCACCATATCTACAATCAGAATCTGAGTAATCAACCAAACAATCCATTCCGTCGCCACCAATTACAGATTTCCATACACCATTTTCGTAAACAGAAGTACCATTATCTTGATATCCGTTCATAACAATGTCTTTCACTGTAGCACTTTGTCCTATTTTATAAATTTGAGAGATAGCAAGACCATTTGAAATATCATTCCACGTATAGCCTCCATTATCTGTATAATAAACTCCCCCATCGTTACCATCATAGAGATAATTATTAAGAGCTGAGAATTCCAAAACATGATGATCGGCATGCACTGCAGGAGCATGGCTACCAACCCAATGAGAATTTATTTTCCATGTTTTTCCGGCATCGGTTGATTTAAAAACATTAACACCTCCAACATATAAAACATCTTGATTCTCAGGGTCAACAGCAAAACATAAATCATACCATGCCTGTCCTCCATCATCTGAACCATTCCACTGATATCCCATAATATTTGGAGTAGTTGATTGATTGGTAAAATTAAGTCCGCTATCGGTTGACAGATATAAACCCTTAAACGAACGTTGATTGGTTAATAAACAATAAACATAATTAGGATTTGCTTTACTCACTCCAATAACTGCTCTACCGGAAGGTAATAAGCCGGAAAAAATTCTTTTCCATTTTTCACCATTATCAGAAGAACGATAAAAACCTCCTGATTTTGTTGCATAGATAATATCTGTATCAAAAGGTTTAAAAGAAATATCTTTACAATTACCTGATGATTTTGATTTCCATGTTAAACCTGCATCAGTAGTTTTAAAAATACCTTTACTGCTTGCAGCAAACAAAACATTTGAATTATTGGGGTCCATAATTAATTTCCCAACTGTTACATCTCCCATACCGTTATTAGCCTGCGACCAAGTTCTTCCGGCATCTGTACTTTTCATCACTCCTAGTCCGGGCGCATCGTTTCCATCTCTATCACCGGTTCCGATATAAATAATATTTGGATTTTTGTTATCAATAACAATTGCTGAAACTCCAAGTGTAGGCAAATTGTCGGTATAACTAATCCAAGACTTTCCATTATCATCACTTCGCCACAAACCTCCTGATGGAGAACCAACAAAAATAACATCTGGATTTGTTGGATGAAAAGCTACGGCATTAATTCTTCCTAGTCCTATTGGTTGCCCGCTATGAATTTGTGGAATGTTTTTTGGTCCTATAATACTCCAATTACCTTGAGGTGATTTATGCAAATTATTTTTCTTATATTTAACATATTCATTAAAAATTTTATTTGGCTCAGGGCGATTTCCTTTACTATCAACACGGGTTGACATAAAACTCTCCCAACGTTTAAAAGGTTTCCAACCACATCCTTTGGTTATTTCTCTATCTTTCCAATAAATATTAAATGCTCTTTGTACTACAAAGAAATTAACACTTGGGTCTTGCATCATGTCTATCCAATATGGATAGTTTGCAGTATCGTTTGATTGTTTAATATTATTTGTTGTTTGGGCAGAAATTCCTTTTCCACAAATAATAAACATTAAAAGCATCAAAAAAGTAAAATTTTGTTTCATAATAAATTGGTAAATAATTTATTGGGGATTTAAAATAATGAAAATTAGAAGTTTAATTTTATAGTTTTGACAAAACTATCTAAAAAATTAATTAAAGAAAAAATTATATACAAAAATAAATCGATTTTGTTTTAAATAAGCTGTAAAAAACTACAAATCAATTACTTATAAATTTCAATGTAAATAACACGGTTAACTTTCAATATATTAAATGATTAATAAAAATCATTAATCTTATGATAAAATATATTTTTTTTAGAAAAAAATAATAAAATAATTCAAAATTCGTTAGAAAAAAAAATACAAAAAAATAATAAATTTAATTAATTAATTAACAATTAGATTATGGATATAGTTGTAGAAAACTTTACCAAAAAGTACGGAGCACAAAAAGCCGTTGATAATATTTCTTTTACGGTAAAAACCGGTGAGATATTAGGTTTTTTAGGTCCAAATGGTGCCGGAAAAACAACTACTATGAAAGCAATTACTTCCTATTTGTCACTAACAGAAGGTAATATACATGTAGGAAATTTTTCTGTACTTGATGAGCCACAAACAATTAAAAAGCACATTGGGTATTTACCTGAGGGCAATCCTCTTTATGAGGATATGGCAGTAATTGACTATCTTAAATATGTAGCAGAGCTGCAAGGAATTGATAAGTCAAAAATTAAAGACCAAATTCTCAAAATGGTTAATGAGTGTGGTTTAGAAGGTGAAAAGCACAAACTCATTTCAGAACTGTCAAAAGGTTATAAGCAGAGAGTTGGTTTAGCCCAATCATTAATTCATGATCCGGATGTATTAATACTTGATGAGCCTACATCGGGACTTGATCCAAATCAGATTGTTGAAATACGAGAATTAATTAAAAGAATTGGAAGAGAAAAGACAGTCATTTTAAGCTCACATATTTTAGATGAAGTTGAAGCAACCTGCGACAGAATACTAATTATTAATAAAGGCAAGATTGTAGCCGATGGCACTTCTGAAGAACTTCGCAAAAAAGAACGTGGAAATGAGATATTAAAAGTAGAGATTGAGGGGGGCGACAAAAATGACATTATTCAATCTATTCAAAGCATTGAAAGTGTTGATTTTGTTGATACAATAAAAAATAGCAGTTTATTAGAAGTTCAAAGTAAAGAAGGCTTTTCATCGCGTAAATCAATTTTTGAACTATGCGTAAAGAAAGGCTGGATATTGACTCAAATGACGCCTATTGAAACAAAATTGGAAGACATCTTCCGTGAATTAACAATGAATTAATATAATAATTATAAAATATAAAATAATGGGAAAAACATGGATAATAACAAAGCATGAATTACAATCATCATTTGATTCATTAATGGCTTACATTATACTTGTAGTATTTTTAGGGTTTAGCGGCTTTTTCACTTGGCTTTATGGATCAGATATTTTCTTTGTAAATCAAGCCAGTTTGCAGACATTTTTCGGAATAGCTTACTGGACATTATTTTTCTTTATTCCGGCTCTTACAATGAAGTCGCTGTCTGAAGAAAATAAATCAGGAACAATTGAATTACTCTTAACAAAGCCTGTTTCTCAATGGCAAGTTATTTTAGGTAAATTCTGGTCAATTTTATTACTTGTCATCGCAGCATTGGCATTAACTTTACCATATTATATTACTGTTGCAAGTCTTGGTAATATTGATACCGGTGCAACAATATCCGGTTATCTGGGTTTAATCTTAATGAGTTCTGCTTACATTAGTATTGGTATTTTTACAAGCAGTCTCACAAACAATCAAATTATATCCTTTTTATTAGCTCTGTTTATTGGAGTATTTTTTCATATAATTTTCGGAATATTAGCTGCTAACTTTACCGGTACTACCAGCGAAGTTTTAAATTATTTAAGCACATCTACACATTTCGAATCTATTTCAAGAGGAGTTATTGACACTAAAGACTTAATTTATTTCTTATCAATAACTGTTATTGGTTTAGCATCTGCACAAGCAATGCTTGAGAAAAAAACATCATAAAACATTTTATAATAAGTTTACTTAAAATAGATTAAAATGAAGAATAAAAGAAATATAACATACTACATAATATTAGTATTAGCTGTTGTAGCATTATTAAATATTATTTCGGATAGGTTTTTTCTTAGATTAGATCTAACTAAAGACAACAGATACACGCTAAGTCAGGCAACCAAAGACATCATAAAATCATTAGATGAGCCGGTTACCATAACTGCGTATTTTTCAGAAAATCTTCCTGCAAATGTTGCAAAAACGAGAAGTGATTTTAAAGATTTGTTAATTGAGTATTCAAATTTATCGAGAGGTAATATTGTTTATCAATTTATTAATCCAAACAAAGATGAAAAATCTGAAAAGGAAGCCATAAAAGAAGGTATTCAGCCTGTTATAATTAATATGCGTGAAAAAGATCAGGTAAAACAACAAAAAGCATTTTTAGGTGCAGTAATTACTCTTGGTGAAAAATCAGATGTTATACCTTTTATGAAACCCGGTTCGGCAATGGAATATTCACTTTCTTCAAGCATAAAAAAATTATCTGTTAGCAACAAACCGTCAGTTGGTCTTCTTCAAGGGAATGGAGAGCCATCAATTAAATCGTTTCGACAAGTTTTAACACAGCTTTCAATATTATATAACGTTGAACCTGTTACTTTAACAGACAGTGTTAATAACTTAAAAAAATATAAGACAGTTGCAATTGTAGCACCTACCGATTCGTTTCCGGCATATCAACTACATCAGTTAGATGATTATTTGGCAGGTGGCGGTCGATTATTTATTGCCTATAATAGAGTTAAAGGTGATTTATCATCTCTTAGAGGAACTACAGTTAATACAGGATTAGAATCTTGGCTCAACAAAAAAGGATTAATAATTGAAAATAATTTTATTGTAGACGCCAGTTGTGCAAGTGTTGGCGTGCGTCAGCAACAAGGTGTTTTCAGTTTTCAATCACAAATACAATTTCCTTATATTCCTGTTATAACTAATTTTGCAGACATGCCTATTACCAAAGGGTTAGAATCTGTTGTTATGGAATTTGCAAGCTCAATGACTTATGCAGGAGACTCTACAATTACATTTACACCTTTGGCTAAAACATCAAAAAAAACAGGCACTCTATCATCTCCTCTTATGTTTAACGTAAACAAAAGATGGAATAAAAGCGATTTTCCTTTACAGAATCTAACTGTTGCCGCTTTGCTTGACGGAAAATTATCAGGTAATAAAGAAAGCAAAATGGTGGTTGTAAGCGATGGAAACTTTCCTGTTAATAATGACAGTCAGGGAAAAATTCAACCGGATAATGTAAATCTAATGGCAAATTCAATCGACTATTTATCAGACGATACCGGTTTAATTGAACTTAGAACAAAAGGAGTAACATCTCGACCGTTAGATCAAATTAG
>Ga0164318_10007635_pt1 | contig 10475 bp, 9 predicted proteins | sample GuaBasSedimGuay9_FD_113734 | JGI IMG/M metagenome (GOLD analysis project Ga0164318, IMG submission 113734) | Subseafloor sediment microbial communities from Guaymas Basin, Gulf of California, Mexico - Guay9, Core 4571-4, 0-3 cm | ecosystem: Environmental > Aquatic > Marine > Hydrothermal vents >...
AAATATACAAGAGTTCACTGAAGCATTTGATATAGTTACACAAGCAACATGGAATAAAAAAGAATTAGAAATATATGAATATATAAGTTTAAAAGAATTTGATGAGATAAATGCTTTAAAAACTGCTCAAAAAAAAGGATTTTCTAGGGGGATGGAAAAAGGTATTGAAAAAGGGATTGAAAAAGGGATTGAGAAAGGGATTGAGAAAGGGATAAATAAGGGAAGAGAGGAAGGAATCGAACAAGGTGAAAAGAAACAAAAATTAAGTATTGCAAGAAACTTACTAGATGTACTTGAAAACGATGTTATATCTTTAAAAACTGGGCTTTCTATTAAAGTTATTGAAGAGTTAAGAAATATTTAATAAACTTTATAGTTAGATTAAAATAGGATATGAAAATTTGACTATTGATTAATAAAGCTAATAAATAATTTGTGGTAAATGCAGAATAATAACTAAATTTATACTAATCAGTATGTTAATTAATTTTAGCTATTATTATAACTTAAAATTAAAAAAATTTAGGGGTTAACTATTTTATCTGCAAAAAAATACAAAAATATCTTTTTACATTCAAAATCAGTTATAAATACAAAAGAAAAAGTCAATATTATATTATCTCCAGAATATTATTGGTGTAGAGTATTTGAATTACCTATCAACTCAAAAAAAGAGGTTTTAAATGTATTGCCTAGTTTATTTGAGGATTTTGTAGATATAACAAATCTTAAATTTTATGTCAAAAAGTTAGAAGACAGTAAATATCTTTGTTTTGGGTACAATGAATCTAAAATTTTAGATATATTAAAAACAGTAAATATATCATTAAATCAGATAAAAGATATATATTTTGGACAAATAGAACTTGATAGTTTAGTTAAAACAACTACTCAAACTTGTATGAAAGTTGATAATATATGTTTAAGTTATATAGATGATATTTTGGTTCAAATTCCTATAACACTTAGGGTAAATATCAACAATGATTTAAATATCGATAATATAAAGTTATCAAAAGATAAAATATATATAAATTCTCATTCAAAATATATAGAGCCAAAATATAGTTATATATTATCTTTATTTTTTGTATTATTTAGTTTTATAATTTTTTCTAAAACTATAGTAAATAATAATTTGGCAGTTGATATTTTAGAAAATACCAATAAAGTAAAAATTAAATATAATATGCCAAATACTATGATACAAACAAAATCTATCATAAAAAAACTTGAAAAAACTTTTGTTAAACAATCAAATATTAGAGAAGCTTTTTATTATCTTTTATCTTTTAAAAAGCAAAATAATATACAAATATTGGATATGCAAATAAAAAACAATAGTATAGAGTGTAAACTAACAGATACGACAATGGTTAAAATAAAACAATTTATAGAAAAAAAATATAAAATATCTGTAAGTAGAAAAAATGATGATATTATAACAATAGGATTTAAAATATGATACGAATAAATCCAATGTTGGTATTGTTACTAGCTATTGTTATATTTATTGTTTCTATTTCATCTTTAAAACAAAGTGAAATTGAATTAAACTCACAAATAGAAAATAGAAGTGATTTTATACTTTTAAGTGATAAATACAAATCTTTAAAGAGTACTTGGGGTAAAAAAGATATTCAAAAAGAATTAAAAAAGATTGCCAAACAATTAAGCATAAAAGATATTGTGGTTGTGAAAAAAGATAAGTTAATTATTGTTAAAATAAAGAATAAAAATATAAGAGATATAGATAGATTTATAAATAAGATTTTAAATAATAGCTTTCTAATAAACAAACTAAATATAACTTCAAAGCAAGCAATAATAGAGATAGGAAGATAGAAGATGAAAAAGTTACTTAAATATATTCTGTACTTTGTATTTTTTACAATAATATTAGCATATTTTATCCCTAAAAGTAATTTATATTTTTTGATACAAAAAGAGATAAAACAATATAAAATTGAATTAGTTACGGATAAAATTATAAATAAATATTTTTCATTATTATTAGAAGATATAAATATAAAATATAAAGATTTAGATGTAGGAACTGTATCAAATTTAAATTTTACTACATATCTATTCAAAACAGATGTAATCATAAAAGATATACAACTTAATACTATAGTAAGTAAGTTTGTACCAGCTAAAATTGATAGTATAAAATGCAAATATGATATGCTATCACCTGATAAAATTTATCTTGATAGTGTATTTAAAAATGGTTCTTGTGTAGGGTATATTGATATAGTTCAAAGAGTAGTAAAAATAAAAGTAATATTATCTAAAAAGTTAATATCCAAGTATAGATTGACAGTGATGATGTTAGAAAAAGATAAAATAGAGGGAGAGTATACTTATGAATATAAATTTTAATATTATAATCAAACAATTGATACCTTTTTTCAGTTTATTTTTAATAGCTTATTTAATAAATAGTTTAATATATATTTATTTACCAAAATCATCACCATTAACTAAAATAGGGCAAGAATATAACATAGAGTATAAAAAATATTTACTATTTGATAACTTAAAAGAGAAACAAAAACTAATAGAGACAAAAATAGAGCAAAAAATAGTAGAGGTGAAAAAAGAATATAAACTTATCTCAAACATTACACTAAAAGCTATATATTCATCATCTATTAGTACTAATGGTTGGATTATTATAGCACAAAATAATTCAATAAAAACAATTATGCTAAGTGTTGGTGAGATGTTTAAAGAGTATAAACTTATAAAAGTTTTTGCAAAATATGTTATTTTTGAGAAAAATGGAAAAGAATATAAGTTGTCAATGAGTGGTGCAAAAGATGAGCCAAAATATCAAATTATTAAAAAACAAATAAAAAAGATTGATAATATTTATAGTATAAAAAGAGAAGATATAAATTTATATCAAAAAGATATATCAAAAATATGGAAAGATATATCGATAAAAGAGATAAGAAAAGATGGTAAAATAGATGGATTTAAGATAAATAGAATATCATCTAAAAGTATCTTTAATGATTTGGGTTTAAAAAAAGGTGATATTATCAAAGGTGTAAATAATATAATAATAGAAAGTTATGCGGATGCTTTTAAATTGTATAGAAAATTAGATAATACAGATAATCTGCAATTTACTATTTTAAGAGATAATGAAACTATGGAGATGGAATATGAGATCAAATAGATATTTAAGAGTATTAATTTTAACTATAATATTAGGTGTAAATATATTTGCAAAAGAGCAAATAAATATAAATTTTAATGATTTAGAAATAAATGATTTTATAAAAATCACTTCTAAAATTATGAATAAAAATATATTACTGACAAGTAAAATAAAAGGTAAAGTAGATTTTATATCCAATAAACCAACTTATAAAGAGGATATAATAAATATCTTAGTTTATGTTTTGGAGTCAAAAGGTTACACAATAATTGAAAATGAGGGGATATTAAGAGTTGTAAAACTTACTAATGTAGCAAAACATAATGCACCAGTATATAATAGTTCCAAAAATTTAAAATCACATAATATGATAACAGAAGTATTTGATATAAAAAATATCAATGTTGACTATGTAAGTTCTAAAGTAAGACACCTTATAAGTAAAAGTGCAAAACTTGTAACAGAAAAAGAATCAAATACAATAGTCATAACAGATTTTGTAGCAAATATTAGAACGATTCAAGAAGTTATCTCAATCATATCAAAAGATGCACAAAAAACTATAAAAACTATAGAATTAAAAAATATACAAGGTTCTTCTATATTATCAGATTTAAAAAATGTAGCCAAAACAGTTTTCAATGAAAAAATAGCAAAACAAAAAGTATCTATATTGTTAAATAAAGATACAAATTCTATTATGTTTGTAGGAATTAAAGAAAATGTATTATTTTTGGTTGAATATCTTCAAGGTATTGATAAAAAAGGTAGTTTAGTTGAAAAAACTGTTGAAGTTGTAAATTTAAAAAATGCAGAAGCAAAAAATATTATTAAAATTATTACAGGTGTAATAGGGCAGAAAATATATAAGGATAAAAACAATAAACCATTTGCATCAGTAGAAGAGGAATCAAATTCTATAATTTTAATGGGTCCAAAAGAGGAGTTGAAATATTTTACTAGCTTAATTACTAAATTAGATGTAGATAGACAGCAGGTTTATGTTCAAGCTAGAATTATAGAGGTTAGTGAGAAAAGAACTAGAGAAGTTGGTGTTAAATATGGATTGACAGGGAGTATGGCAAATTCCAATGGTCTTACAAGTTTAAGTGCTAGTTTAAGTGAAAATTATACTATGCCAGCTATCCCTTTAGTTAATGGTTCAGGTGGTGTTATAAATTCTGATGTATTAGCTATGGGTGTTAGTATAAATTTATTAAATCAAAATGGTGCAGCTGATATTGTATCTGAACCATCATTACTTTGTATTAATAATAAAAAATCAACTATTTATGTTGGACAAACAGTATCTATTAAAACTGCTTCATCTACTTCTACTGGTGCTGTTGCAAATAGTACTTTTGAAAGAGAAGATGTAGGACTTACTCTTTCAGTAAAGCCTAGAATTTCAAATGGTGGAAAAGTTTTATTGGAAATTAATACAAAAGTTGAAGATGTTAGTAACCCTGCTGGTGCAAATGGTCAACCAGATACATCAAAAAAAGAGTTAGAAACAAGTGCAATAGTTAATGACGGTGAAAGTGTAATTCTTGGTGGATATATAAAAGCAACACATAGTGAAACGATAGATAAAGTTCCTTTTTTTGGAGATATACCTTTGATTGGTGGGTTATTTAGAAATACAAGAGAAGTTGATGATAAGATAAATCTGGTAATTATTATTACTCCATATATTGTGCCAAAATCTAAAGATTTAACTTATATAAGAAATCAATTAGCACAATTAAAATTACTAGAAGATAAATACACTAAAGATGCAGTTTTAAGGCTTGAAAAAGCAAAATTAAATTCTAAAAGAGAAGATTTAAATAGAGAGCAAGATAGATTATTTTTAGATGAAGAAAAAGATGATTTAAAAGAAGATATGATTGACTTTTCTGAAGATAAAAAAGATTATGAAGATGATAAAAAAGAGCAAGAGACTAAAGAATTAAGTGAAGATGAATTACTTCATCAACAAAGATTAAAAGTGATATTTGGGATTTAAGATATGATAAATATAGATGAAATCCATAATATAAATCTTGAAGTTGTAGAGTATGATAACTATGAGATAGCATTGAAAAACTTTGTATTATTTACTAAAATAGATGATGATATTGTAATAGTTGTCACAAAACAACATCTTAGTATCTCTTTTGATTATTTGTCAAAACAAGATTTAGAATTTGAAGTTATATTTTTAAATGAAATATCATTTGATAAATTATATAGTAAATTTATAGAAACAAAAACAGATAAACAGATGTCTGATATAACAGAATCTACAAAGGAATCTACAGAAGATGGAGATGAAGATGATGATATAAGTAGTATCTCTGAGTTTTTAAAAACATCTGCTGATATTATGACAAGCGAAGAATCTGCTCCTATTATAAAGTTTGTAAATTCACTTTTTTATCAAGCAATTAAAAAGAAATCATCTGATATACATATAGAACTTCATGAATTTAAAGGGGAAGTAAGATATAGAGTTGATGGTGTTTTAGTTAAACATATAGAGTTAGATAAAAAAATTATGACATTGGTTGTAAGTCGTATAAAAGTTATCTCAAATCTTGATATAAGTGAAAAAAGAATACCTCAAGATGGAAGAACTGCTATCAAAATTGCAGGTAAAACTCTGGATATTAGGGTTTCTGTATTGCCAACTTTTTATGGAGAAAGAGTTGTTATGAGAATATTGATGCAAAGTGATGATATTCCAACACTAGAAAATCTTGGTATTTCAAAAGATATTACACAACAGCTAGCAAAACTAACACAAAATTCTTATGGTATGATACTTGTAACTGGTCCTACAGGTAGTGGTAAATCTACAACTTTACATTCACTACTACAAACTATAGAAAGTAGTGAAAAAAATATTATTACAGTTGAAGATCCAGTTGAATATAAAAGTGATAAAATAAACCAAATACAAGTAAATGAAAAAGTAGGACTTACTTTTGCATCTGGATTAAGAAGTATATTAAGACAAGATCCAGATGTGATAATGGTGGGTGAAATTAGAGATAATGAAACAGCAGCTATAGCTATACAGTCAGCACTTACAGGACATCTTGTATTTTCAACTTTACATACAAATAGAGCCCCAGCTGCTATTACTAGACTTTTGGATATGGGACTTGAAAGATTTTTATTGTCTTCATCTATTTTAGGAGTATTGGCACAAAGACTGATAAGAAAACTTTGCAATAACTGTAAAGAAGAAGATATAATTGCTGAACATCATCTTGAAGAGTATAAAATAGATAAAGATATAAAAGTATATAAAGCTTGTGGTTGTGAAAAATGTAATTTTACAGGTTATGTAGGTAGAGTTGCTATCGCAGAATTATTTATCATAAATGGTAAAGTAAAAGAGATGTTGCAAAATAGTATTGATGATGAGCAACTTATGCAAATAGCAATAGATAATGGGATGATAAGTTTATCTTCACAAGTTAATGATATGTTAGTAAATGGAGAGACATCTTTAAATGAAGTTATAAGAATGGGTATAAAGTAAATAATAATGAATAAAAAAGCTATCTCCTTAATAGAAGTGATGGTTTCTATTGCCCTTATAAGTACTGTTATTGTTACTATACTCAAAATTAAAGATAATAATCTTTTTTATATAGATAAATTTAAAAAAATATCACTCAATAATGGTTATATATCATTAGTCTCATTACCATCAAATGAAAAGATAAGAGGTAAAACTATTAGAGTAAGTGATAAAATAAACCTTAATGACGATGATATTAGAAAAGAATTGAAAAATATAAAGATAATGCTACAAGATAAAAAGATAAAAAATATTGAATTACCAAAAAATGCTTATATAAAAGATGCAAAAGTTATAAAAAGTACATATAGTATAGAAACAGAAGTATCTAAAGTATTTTATACATTTAAGTTTGTACAATGAAGCAATATAAATCATTTACTTTAGTAGAGATACTTATCTCTATATCATTGTTTTCTATTATAGTGTTGTTTTTGTATCAATCATTAGATATAACACAAACAAGTAATCAATTTTATTCAAAAAAGTTAAATCAAAAGCAAGATATAAATAATATGAAAAAGATATTTTTTTTAGATTTAATTCACTCTTTAGATAAATCATCAACTATTATTGAGATTGATAGTGATAAAAATAGTATAGCAAAAATAAATTCAACAAATTATTATCATAATCCATTTTATAATAATATTACATATTTAGTTACTAAAGATAGAAATTTAGTTAGAATAGAGAGTCTAAAACCATTTATAAAAGATAAATTAGATGATAGCTTTTTTGAAAATAGCTATATTGATATATTAGATAATAATATTACAAAGTTTAAAGTTTCTAGAAATACAATAGAATCACAAGATGATAAAATTGCTATTTATATAGAAAAAGAAAATGAAGACAATATAATCTTTGGATTTTAAACAATAAGAGGAAAATATGGAAAATAACAACAAGAAAACACTTACAATTATAGATACTTTTGGATTTTTATTTAGAAGTTATTATGCACTACCACCATTAAAATCACCTACAGGATTTCCAACAGGTATGCTTACAGGTTTTATGAACTTTATCAGTGGAATAGGGCGTGATTTTCAAACTGATTATTTAGTATTTGCTTTGGATAGCAAAGGTAAAACTTTTAGAAATGATATATATGAAGAATATAAAGCACATAGACCAGATTCTCCAGATGATTTAAAAGCTCAGCTTCCTGTTGCTATTGATTTTATAAAAAAGATGGGATTTACTACAGCTTCAGAAGTAGGGTATGAAGCAGATGATATTATTGCTTCTTTGGCTATTGATGGAGCTAAAAAAGGTTTAAATGTAAGAGTTGTGAGCCATGATAAAGATTTGTATCAATTAATTGGAGACAATATTTTTATGTTTGATCCTATGAAGAAAAAAGTTGTAAGTAGCGAAGATTGTTTTGAAAAATACGGAGTTTATCCAAAACAATTTACTTGCTATCAATCATTGCTTGGAGATAGTGCAGATAATGTACCAGGTGTAAAAGGGGTAGGGGCAAAAACTGCTATGGCTTTGATACAACAGTTTGATAATCTTGATAATATTTATGCAAATATTAAAAATATAGAAAAACCAAGATGGCAAAAGCTATTAAATGAAAGCAAAGAGTTGGCATATATTAGTAAGCAACTCGTTACTTTAGATAAAGATTTTCATGCTTTAGATCATTTGGGAGATATTGAAAATCTTGAATTACCAAAAGAAAATCCTATCTTGAAAATTTCAGATACACTATATGAATATGGTATGAATAGAATTGTAGATAAAGTTCATAAAGAGGGATTAAACTATAAAACAACTATTCCAAAAGGTTATGATACTTCTAAGATAGAAATAAAAAAAGAGGAAGTATTAAATTGTGAATATATACTGTTAAATAATTCTAATAAATTCTTTGATATTCTCAATACAATCCCTACTAATTCTTTAATAGCCTTTGATACAGAAACTACATCTATTGATTCTTCTAGTGCTAAAATTGTTGGTTATTCTTTTTGTTTTCAATTAGATAAAGAATCAAGTAAAGCTTATTATGTACCTATTAATCATTTTTATTTGGGAGTGGAAGAACAAATATCTATGCAAGATGCAAAGAAAGGAATAGAACTTTTAAATCAACATAGACTTATACTACAAAATTATAAATATGATAAAGAGATTATAAGAAATAATTTTGATATAAAACTAAACTTTGAAGCAGATACTATGATAATGGCATGGCTCTTAGATAGTGACAAACCTGTAGGAATGGATAAATTAGCTTTAAGACTTTTAGATGGATATAAAACAATAGCCTTTAAAGATATTGTTAAAAAAGGTGAAGATTTTTCAAATGTAAATCTTGAAGATGCTTGCAAGTATGCTAGCGAAGATGCTTTTATCACTTTTAAACTTTATTTTAAAATATTAGATATATTTAAAAATCAAGATGAAGAGTATCTAATGAAAATAGCAAAAACTATAGAATTTCCTTTTATAAATGTTATTAAAAATATGGAAAATATGGGTATAAAAATAGATATAGATTTTTTCAAAAATTTAAAAGAAAAAAGTAAAGTAAACTTATCTAAATTAAAAATAGAGATATATGAACTAGCAGGTGTAGAGTTCAATATAAATTCACCAAAACAGATGGGAGAAATATTATTTGATAAACTTAATTTAACAGCATCTAAAAAAACAAAAACAGGATATAGCACAAATGAATCTGTTTTACTTAAAATAAAAGATGAACATAGTGTAGTACCAAAAATTCTAGAGTATAGAGAGGCTTTTAAATTGTACTCTACATATATTGACCCACTTTTAGAACTAGGATGTAAAAATGATGAACATAAAATATATACATCATTTTTACAAACAGGAACAGCTACAGGAAGATTAAGTAGTAGAAATCCAAATTTGCAAAATATACCTGTACGAAGTAAAGAGGGTAGGGCAATAAGAGAAGGTTTTGTTGCAAGTAAAGGATATAAGCTTGTAGGTATTGATTATTCTCAAATTGAGTTAAGACTTTTGGCTCATTATAGTAAAGATCCAGCTTTAGTAGATGCATTTATAAATGATAAAGATATACATCTTCAAACTGCAATTAAAATATTTGGTGAAGATGAAGCTAAAGATAAAAGAAATATAGCAAAATCTATAAATTTTGGTTTACTTTATGGAATGGGAGCAAGAAAACTAGGGGAACAACTGGGAATCCCTGCAAAAGAAGCTAAAAGTTATATTGATAGTTATTTTGAAAGTTTTGCTACAGTTAAGAATTATTTACAATCTATTCAAGATGATGCTATGCAAAATGGATATGTAAAAACACTTCTAGGACGAAAACGACGATTTGATTTTGAAAATGCTACAGGTATGATGAAAGCAACTTATCAAAGAGAATCAGTAAATACAGTATTTCAAGGTAGTGCATCTGATTTAATAAAACTTGCTATGATTAAAATAGATTTAAAATATCAAAATAGTGATGATATAAAAATGTTACTGCAAATTCATGATGAATTAATATTTGAAGTTAAAGATGATAAAGTAGATGAGATTACAGAAAAGCTAATATATATAATGGAAAGTATTTATAATATATCTGTTCCTTTAAAGGTTAGTGTATCTGTTGGCAATAGTTGGGATCAATTAAAATAACAATTTTTATAAGAAATTTAGAGATAAACAGTGTTCTCCTTTGACAAAAATAATTTTTTTTGATAGAATGATACTAAATTTAATAAAGAGGGG
>Ga0164318_10007636_pt1 | contig 10475 bp, 7 predicted proteins | sample GuaBasSedimGuay9_FD_113734 | JGI IMG/M metagenome (GOLD analysis project Ga0164318, IMG submission 113734) | Subseafloor sediment microbial communities from Guaymas Basin, Gulf of California, Mexico - Guay9, Core 4571-4, 0-3 cm | ecosystem: Environmental > Aquatic > Marine > Hydrothermal vents >...
ATATAGTAGCGTACCATAAAGAGCGTAAATTAAGCCTGCTATCAAACCAACTGTTTGTCCGTAGAGTAGATATCCCACGCGATAAGTAAAGTAAGCAGTTCCGCCACAAACGAGCAGTTGCAGGAATTTTGACCAGAAAATAGACGCTCCTGTTATCCATCGTAGCAACGCCAAAAAGTAGGGGTACAGCGGTGCCCGAAACCAGGCGCCTTCGCCCCAGAATGACTTGTCGATGATATCAGCAGCCCACATCCAGTGCCACTTCTCGTCGACCATAGGAACAGTGAAGCCGGGATTTGAGCTTAGTTCCAACAGGTACACAAATCGTACCACAAGAGCAACACTAACAGCAATTAGCGGGTATCTATTTCTATATATGAAGTCTTTCATATTACAAGTGATGGTACCATGGCATATTTAGTCTTGCATAAAAACAGCAGCTTTATCTTTTGCTATCTTTTTTTCTTCCCATGCCCTTATACGCCAGATGAGCTAATAAAGCTGTAAGAAGTGCAAACAGTATTAATGAAAGATAAGGACTAAAGCTACCTGAAAGTCTGTCAAACGTACTGTCATGATTATCGTAGAAATTCATGTAACTTCCAGAGGCGCCTAATATGAAAGCCGTAATGACACCTATTATTGAATAACCCGCTACGAGTCCGGATGAGAACAACACGCCGCCCTCGTTGCGTTCTTTGTACTCTTTATCATTTGATGATTTGCGAATAAACCATGCTACTATCCCACCTATCATAATTGGTGTTGATAATGAAAGTGGAAGGTACAATCCGATAGCAAAGGGCAATGATGAGATGCCCAGAAGTTCTACTGCCAGGGCAATCATGGCTCCAACTATAATTGGCGCCCAGGAGAGATTGGAGTTCATTACTCCTTGGACGATAGTAGCCATGACATTGGCTTGAGGCGCCAAAAGAGGTGTTCTTCCGGTTGCCCCCTCCACAAAGCCAAAAACATCATTGAGATAGTAAATAGTGAAACCCATAGCCAAAGCGGGGAAGAGAAGTCCTATGAATTCGGTAAGCTGCTGTTTCCACGGTGTTGCCCCAAGCAGATAACCTGTTTTGAGGTCCTGGGCGATATCGCCGGACATACATACAGCAATACAGACAATAGAGCCGACTGACATAGCAGTGATCATCCCTGCTGTTCCTTCTACTCCAAAATATAGCAGAATCAAACACGTTACCAGCAGAGTAGCAATGGTCATGCCCGACACTGGCGATGAAGAAGAACCCACGATGCCGACAATCCGAGCCGCTACAACAACGAAGAAGAAACCGAATAGTACAGAAAGGAGGGCGCCAAGGAAGTGCAGCTCTGTCCCCGGTAGCATCCAGATGGCGAGTATGACGACAACGACTCCAAGCAGAACCCATTTCATTGAAAGGTCCTTGTCAGTGCGAGGAACATCATTGGTAGTTTTCTTTCCAATAAGTTCGTTAAAGCCTTTTCCGAAGGAAGACAGTATTACAGGGAAAGATTTCATGAGACTTACGAAACCTCCCAATGCCACTGCGCCTACTCCAAGGTACTTGATGTAGAAATTACGCAAATCTGGAGGTGTCATCTCTGCAATCGGAATTGTCCCCGGGGAAATTATTATGCCCGGTATCTGTTCCCCAATGAACATAATTAGTGGCCCAATGCCCAGGTAGCCTAAAACAGCACCTCCCATCATGAGCGCTGCAATGCGTGGACCAATGATATATCCCACTCCAAGAAGGGCGGGGGTAGCATCGATACCAATTGTGCCACCTTTAAAGAAACCCTTAAAGTGATAATCCACAATTTCCGTCCACGATTTAAATGTCTCCATGCAGATTGTATAGAGTGTTCCTATACCAATACCTGCGAAGACCATTTTTGCTTTGCCACCACCCTCATCACCAGCCACTATAATCTCGGCGCAGGCAGTGCCTTCAGGGAATTTCAAATTGTTGTGTTCGTGATGGACCAGGTATTTGCGCAGTGGTATCATCAAGAGTATTCCCAACGTTCCACCTAACATCGATAGCCAGAATATCTGACTCTTGGATATCTCATGAACATAACCAGAGGCAACTAACTCATTATTGGCAGCCCAGATAAAAAAAGCTGGAATGGTGAAAATAATACCGGCAGCAAGCGATTCACCGGCTGAACCAATGGTCTGTACAATATTGTTTTCGAGTACAGTAGAACTTTTAAAAAACAGGCGTAGTACAGCCATTGATATAACTGCAGCTGGGATAGATGCTGATACGGTCATACCAAGTTTGAGCCCCATATAGGCATTTGCAACTCCGAAAACGACGGATATCAAAATACCCAGAATGATGGCTTTCCAAGTGACTTCCGGTATAACGCTGGTATGTGGTACTACTGGTTTGAAATTGTCGTTGAGCTTGTCTGGACTGCTCATATTAACCTCCGTATTATCAGTGGAGTCTTTTTGAATTATGATAAGTTAGGTGAAGGTCTATGAGAGTCAAGCTTTTAACTGCAAGCTTATGCGGTACGGGGAAGTCTCTCTTTGGGACAAACCCGGAATATCCGCCCAAAACAAGAAGAATATGTTGTGGTTTGTAAACTAATCGGATTGTTCCTGCTTGGCTAACTCCAGTTCGATGATAGGGCTATCAGTGTCGACTTGATCTCCGTCAGCGAAATTAATAGCTTTGACCTTGCCGTTGGCGCGACATAGAACCGGGTTTTCCATCTTCATCGCCTCGACAATGACAAGCTGTTGTTTCTCGGTGACCTCGTCGCCGACCGCAACCAGCAGCTTGACGATCTTGCCCGGCATAGGCGCAAAGACTTTATCTTTCTCTCCACCGGCATCTCCAGCACCACTACCGAAAGCGTCATCGGAAGGTTCTTTTAGTTCGATGAGGACAGAATCTATATCGACATAAGTTGTCCCATTCTGGCTGCGAGCAACCGCCACCAGTCGGCGTTTCCCGTTGATGAAGGCGTTGAACAGATTGTCGCCGGATGGATAGAACTCCACGACCTTGTTGTCTATCGTAACAAAAAAGGTCTCACCTTTCTTCTCTACGGCCGAGGTGACAGTATCATACCCCTCGATCAGAAACTCGTAGCTACTCATTGATGGAATCTCCTATCTGCCAACTACCTATTGTTTGCCATGGCGAGGGAGTAATAGCAGTGTCACCTTCCCTGCTAAAGGCTCCTGAAGAGGGTACAGCTTGCGCAGCTACACTGGCTGCTGCAACCGCGATATTTTGGTAGACTTTGAGGTTGAGCTTTCGGTCGTTCATATGCTTCTCAATAAAATCAGTGTAGGTACGGCCAGCCATAAACTCTGGATGTGACATGACATCGATCATGAACTTCTTGGATGTTTTTACCCCAAGTATCTTGTAGGCATTGAGAGCATCTATCATCTTTCTGACGGCCAGTTCTCGTGTGGGAGCGTGGACAATCAGCTTGGCCAGAATCGGGTCGTAATCAATTGTGACTTCCATTCCGGCCGCGATACCCGAATCGACCCGAACGTCCGGACCTACCGGTTCGGAGTAATGAAGAATAATGCCAGTCGAGGGCATGAAATTGTTCTCACCGTCTTCGGCATAAATGCGGCATTCGATAGCGTGTCCGCGTTGAGTGAGATTCCTCACTTGTTCGGATAGTTCCAACCCTGCGGCGATACGAATCTGTTCGACGACCAGGTCCACGCCAGTGACCATCTCAGTGATAGGGTGTTCGACTTGAATGCGAGTATTCATCTCAAGGAAGTAATACTTCCCGGTCTCATCGAGCAGAAACTCAACCGTACCGGCATTGGTATAATCAGCCGCCCGAGCGACCTTGACGGCATCGGCGCCCATACGAGCACGCAGATCGTCATCGAGCGCCATTGACGGCGTTTCTTCGATGATCTTCTGGTGTCTTCGCTGGATAGAGCATTCGCGCTCGAAAACGTGGATCGTGTTCCCATGGGTGTCAGCTATAACTTGAAATTCGATATGGCGCGGATTGACGATATATTTCTCAAGATAGACGGTGTCGTCATTGAACGCGTTTTTAGCTTCGCGGCGCGCTGCCTCAAGAGCATCCTCAAGTTCGTCCGCAGCCTTTACAACCCGCATGCCCTTGCCGCCACCTCCAGCCGCCGCCTTGATAATTACCGGGTAGCCAGCTTCCTCGGCAGTCTTTTTGTACAATTCAACATCGACCGAGGAATCCTTCATTCCCGGGATCAGAGGAATACCAGCATCAGCCATCTTGACGCGTGAAGCTACCTTGTTACCGAGCAGTCTTATCGCCTCTGGAGAAGGACCGATAAACGTAATCTTTTCTTCGATACACCGTTGCACCAGGATCGGATTCTCAGCCAGAAAACCATAGCCGGGATGAATCGCGTCACAGCCGGTTTCTTTGGCCGCATTGATGATCTTCTCGATATCGAGATATGATTCACGCGGCGGCGAAGCGCCAATGTGTACCGCCTCATCGGCGAAAAAGCGATGTTTGCTCCCGCGATCGGCATCTGAATACACAGCCACGCATGGAACCCCGAGTGTGCGACAGGCATTCATTACCCTGACAGCAATCTCAGATCGATTGGCCACCAATATCTTGTTGAAAAGTTGCTTCATTACTAAGTGTCACCTCATTGACAGGTCAATTTCATTGCGCCCACTTTGGCTTGCGCTTGTTAAGAAATGCGTCCATCCCCTCCTGACCTTCGTCAGACACTCTCAAGCGAGCGATCATATCTGCCGTATACGGTTTGAACTGCTCCGGCGACATAGCAGGCACTTCACTAATCAGTTTCTTGGCCATCGCTACCGCTTCCGGCCCGGAGGATAGAATCCATTTGACCAGCTTGTCCACTTCATCGTTGAGTTGGTCATCATTGACCACACGGTTGACCAATCCAACTTCATAGGCGCGATCGCCATTCATGCGCTCGCCGGTGATGAATAGTTCGCGTGTCTTTCCCTCTCCTATCTTTCTTATGACATAGGGGCCGATGCAGGCTGGGACGACACCGATCTTCACTTCGGAGAATGAGAACACCGCCGACCGGGCTGCGATAGCAATATCGCACACAGCTACAAAGCCGGTTCCGCCGCCAATGGCGGCACCATTGACACGGCCGATTACCGGCCGCTTGCAGGTGTAGATGCTATAGAAAAGGTCAGCCAGAGCGTTGGATTCGGCGAGGTTTTCATCGAATGTCTGCTTGATAACTCCACGCATCCAGTTTAGATCAGCTCCAGCGCAGAATGATTTGCCAGCACCGGTCAGAAGCACAACACGGATGTCATCATCCGAATTGATGTCCTCGAAAACTTCAGCCATTTCAGTAAGGACAATACCGTTGAAGGCGTTGTGAATCTCCGGTCGGTTAAACGTGACCAGAGCTTGCCGGTCTTTCTTTTCGTATGTAATCGTGGTCAGGTTCATAGGTTTATCAGCCTCCGGCTGTTACATCCTGAATACGCCGTATTTCTGATCCGGTATTTCGGCGTTAAGCGAAGCTGAAATGCCCAAGGCCAACGCCTGGCGAGTTTCGGTGAAGCCTAATATGCCGTCATCCCACAAACGCGCGCCGGAATAATACGGCGTGGATTCTGCTTCATACTTGTCTATTATCGGTTGACGAATCTCATCAATTTCTTCAGGGCTTAGCTTGCGGCCTTCCTTCTCCAGTTGTCGAATCTTTACAGTCGCTAACACTCCGGCTGCCTGTTCACCTCCCATGACGCAAATCTTGGCATTTGGCCACATCCACATGATACGAGGGAAATATCCTCGCCCACACATAGCGTAGTTGCCGGCGCCATAGGAGCCACCGATAACTACCGTGAACTTGGGTACATCGGCATTGGCCACGGCGTGGACCAGTTTGGCGCCGTCACGGGCGATACCACCCGCTTCGTATTGCCGCCCAACGATGAAGCCCGAGATGTTTTGAAGAAAGAGTAGGGGGATCTTACGCTCGGTACAAAGTTCGATAAAGTGTGAACCCTTAAGCGATGATTCGGAGAATAGCACACCGTTGTTGCCGAGGATACCAACAGGGTAACCCATTATGTGAGCAAAACCCGTCACGAGGGTGGCACCATAAAGCTCTTTGAACTCATGGAACCGGGAGCCATCGACTATACGAGCAATAACTTCGCGTACATCGAAAGGTTTGCGGAGATCGTTGGAAACAACGCCGTACAATTCGTCGGGGTTGTAATACGGCTCCTCGGGAGCCATTCGGTCAATGGGAAACTTGGCTGGGCGGTTGAGATTCTCAATGATGTTACGGCATATCTGTAACGAATGCTCATCGTTCTGGGCATAGTGGTCGGACACGCCGGAGGTACGACAATGCACGTCGGCTCCGCCCAACTCTTCCGCTGTTACCACTTCCCCCGTGGCGGCTTTCACCAGCGGCGGACCGCCGATAAAAATCGTGGCCTGCTTGCGAACCATGATGGTCTCGTCGGACATAGCCGGCAAGTATGCTCCACCCGCGGTACAGGAACCCATTACGACCGATATTTGGGTGAGTCCTTTGGCCGACATACGTGCCTGATTGTAGAAGATACGGCCGAAATGATCCTTATCGGGAAAGGTTCCCGACTGGCGGGGGAGAAAGATCCCGCCGGAATCCACGAGATAGATACACGGCAAGTGATTCTCTTCGGCCACCCTCTGAGCGCGAGCATGCTTAAGAATAGTTATCGGGTAGTAGGTTCCGCCTTTTACCGTAGCGTCGTTGGCGATAACCATAACTCCTCGTCCGTGCACGGTACCGATGCCTGTGATTAACCCCGCAGCGGGAGCATCGTTGTCATACATATCGTAGGCGGCGAGAGGACTTAGCTCGAGAAAGGGAGTGTTTTTATCAAGTAGTTTGGCTACCCTATCACGAGTGAGCAGCTTATTACGATCAAGGTGACGTTGTCGGGATTTCTCAGGTCCCCCAAGTTTAACCTTTTCCAGCCGTTCTTTGAATTGGTTATGCTGTTTTTTGTTAAGATCATAATTGAGTTTGTAATCGTCAGAACTGGTGCTGATCTTTGATTCTATTCTGAACATGGGCGTTTCTTCCGTAACTTAAGATGTCTCTGTTCGCATACTGCTATAACAACTGTCATCATCAGGGCAGAATATAGGAAGATCAGAAGACTTTGTAAAGGACTTGGCCAGCCACTTAATCAGTGTTTTTTGGAAAAGCTTCGACCGCCTGGATTAACAGGTCGTGGTGAGACATGCCACTGCTGTACACTTTCTCATAGAAAGGCACGATGTGCTCCTCATTCATGTTGGTCAGGGGATAGACGAGATCATCGGTGCCGAGAATTATGCGATTGTAGAACTTAGACAGACACTCAAATGCCGCATACAGGTGTTGCCTGTCATATTGTTCGGTGGAGATGAGTTCGAATAGAGTCTCCATCAACAAGTGAGTGCCGATCTCATGGCTCAGGAGTTGGCAGGTCTGTTCAAGCGGTTTGTCGTAGTAAAACAGGTTGCTGGAGTACCCAATAGAATTAGCATCGGGACCGCCCTTGTTGGCAAAACAGAGAACGAATTCATATATTCGAGCCTTGAAAGTGATGCCAAGAAACTGCTCCCACTTGGCAATTAAATCGTTACGTGCAACAAAGTCACTTAGTTCCTGCAATCTCTGCGCCATTGATTTTTTCGCTTCCGGCCAGACCTGTTCTCGATAGAGATTAACACTGTTCATGAATATCTCAGCCGTTCGTCGGAAAAGATCGTGGAAGTTCTGATCTGCATCGTCGGGGAAGTCGATTCCCTGTCGAACATGTTTCATTATTGGGTCAGACCAGTCAGCTTCGGAATAACGCTCGATGATCGGATTCGTATCCCCTGAGATCAGCACTCTGCGAACGATGTTAAAATACTCGCGGAATTCTCCCCTTGTTTCGAGCTTGAGCCATGCTGGCAGGAACACAAACGAATTGGCTAACGGGCTTGGCTCCCCGGTGTCTATCCATAGGAGCCATCCGTTATATTTCAAAAAGGCTAAATCGTGGGGGTAGACTGAGCTCTGGTACTTGTTGGCGTAATTAGAATCATAACTAATTCGGGCTACAGCCAACATATGCCAGATAAAATTAGGACCGAATCGGTCGGTTATTACAATTTTAACGGGTTCATTGGAATTAGACATTTTTTTGTATCTTTTCTTTCAAAACGGTCCAAACGATGAGATGATATAGTAATATTATATTACTATTATAGCACTATCCGCACTGTTTGTCTATAGAACAAGCGACAATGTTATCTCTTCTATGGATTATGGGAAGAAAGAAAACCACAATATGTTGCTAAAGTATACATTTATATTGTTGCGCTATGCTATTGTAACACAGCAAGAAACGAGTTGCTCTGATTAGGGTTTATTACTGCTGCCGTTGCTATCAAAGTAAAAATAATCCTTTAGGATAACAACAACGCTGCAATTATGCCTATGTGAGCACCTCGTTTTTTCTTGATAGATGGTCGACAAAGTGGGTATAAGTTATGTGCTGTTTTAAATAAAGCTGTGAGAAACGTTTGCTGAATATCCCCGTTCAGGTTATCATGGAAGAGAAAACACCCCTACTTGGTGCGGCTTGCGTTGCACTCGGATTATAGTTAGAATGAATTGTTTCATCCTGTTTCTTTATGGTTCCTACCGGAGAATTGACATTCCTTTCTACAAACAGCTATGTCATTCCAAGAGCACTATAGCGATCGATGGCGGCTACAGTTTTTTTCGCAAGGCTGGCTTTTCCCCCGATATTTTGATTGGCGATTTCGATTCGCTGAAAAGATTTCCTCGTGATCTTCCCAAGACAACAACAGTATTAAATCATCCACCCCGGAAAGACAAAACCGATCTCCACTTGGCAATGGATTTTTGTTTCAGCAAAAAAGCGCGTACTATTGATGTTGTGCAACCGAGTGTAGGTGATATAGATCATTTCCTTGGTAATGCTTTTCTGCTGGCACACAACAGTTTTAGTTCCGGGAATAAAAGGCAGCCTCGTATTCGTATAATCAACCCAAAGTATGAAATAAATCTGGTTGTTAATACAACGCTGACGTTCCGTGACTGTGTAGGGGATACCGTATCAGTGCTGGCACTGTCACCGGAAATCATTTTAGATATCACTGGCACTGAGTACAAAGCCAAAAGTATCCATCTTGCTTTTGGAGAGACGCGCGGTTTGCGAAATCACATAACATCCCACAGCGCAACATGTCGCATAGGCGGCAAAGCGCTGGTAGTTCGCAACTTTGAACAGCGTTACGGCTTATAAGTGTTTGTTTTTCTTGACACAATCGAATTTATCAGATATTATTAAATAATATACAAATCTACTAACAGTGGATTAACTCAGGGTTGGTTTTTAACCCTTGTCTATAATCGCTGCAGTTGTTTGATGTCATAGAATAAGGCTGCTTCTTTTAAAGGAGGTGATGCCCAAAGTAAATAATATTTTTCAAAATTAAGGTAATCGAATAATTAACTCTTTTCTCACCGGAGGAACTATGAAAAGATTTATGATTGTTTTGTCATGTGTTCTTTTTCTCGTTCAGATTGCATCCTCAGCAAACCAAATAAAACAGGTGGATCAGCCAAGAGATTTACCATCTTTTCTCGGTTATGTTCAAGACGAGTTCATTGTTGTCCTTAGTCCTGATATGGGTAGGTTGGAATTAAGCCAAGCTGCTAATGCTGTGGTGCACATTGGCAATGCCGAGTTTGATGCGATCTCCGACAAGTTTGCGGTGTCACGCATCAAGCGGCAGTTCCAGGGTGCTGGGGCCAACGCAAAAACGGCCGAGTTGGCCAAGTATCACAAAATCAAATTCGAATCTGGCAATCTTGACGATGCGATGGCCGCCTATCGTAATCATCCCGGAGTAGAAAAAGTTGAGCCAATAGGCATTCACGCGATGTATGCCACACCGAATGATGGCTACTTTTCGTATCAGACATATCATAATCAAGCCAATGACCATGATATAGATTCCCCTGAAGCATGGGATTTAGAGACGGGTAGTACATCACGTATAATCGCCCTTCTTGACTCCGGAACTCGTTATTACCATCCAGACCTCGGTGGTGCAAATGCCTCCGTGTCCAATCCGGGCGCATCACGCGGTAATATCTGGATCAATGATGCTGAGTTGAACGGTTCTGCCGGTGTTGATGATGATGGCAACGGTTATGTCGATGATTGGATTGGTTACGACTTCATCGACGGCGTTAGCAATTGCTGGAGCGGTGAAGATTGTAACAACAAAGATAATGATCCACGCGATTTTAACGGGCATGGTACCCACACAGCCGGCATCATGGGTATGCTGACCAATGACGGGTACGGCATGGCCGGAGTAGCTGGCGGTTGGAGCAACGGTTCTCAACCAGTGACTGGTAACGGCGTGAAGATTATGACGCTCCGTATGGGGTATTCCTATAATTA
>Ga0164318_10007637_pt1 | contig 10475 bp, 8 predicted proteins | sample GuaBasSedimGuay9_FD_113734 | JGI IMG/M metagenome (GOLD analysis project Ga0164318, IMG submission 113734) | Subseafloor sediment microbial communities from Guaymas Basin, Gulf of California, Mexico - Guay9, Core 4571-4, 0-3 cm | ecosystem: Environmental > Aquatic > Marine > Hydrothermal vents >...
AAAGCTCAATATTCTCTTGGCCCAAAGATGGCGGTTCCTATTCTCACCATATTGCTTCCCTCTTCGATGGCAATCCGGTAACTGTTGCTCATCCCCATGGAGAGTATCTCCATTTCCACACCCGGGACGGTCTGCTTTTTCAACTGGTCGAATAGCTCTCTAAGTCGCTTAAAATAGGGCCTTGCTTTCTCAGGCTCCTCAAAATATGGCTCTATGGTCATCAGGCCCTTCAGCTTGATGGAGGGGCAGCCTGCTATGGTTTTGACCAGTTCTGTCACTGCTTCAGGGAGAATACCGGATTTGGTAGATTCGCCGGCTATGTTCACTTCTATCAGGATAGGGATAACTTTCCCTCTACTCTGGCACCGTCTGTTGATCTCCTCCGCCAGCTTGGGGGAATCAACCGTTTGGATACAGTCAAATATTTCCAGAGCCTTCTTCACCTTGTTCCGCTGTAGATGGCCTATCATATGCCACTCTACTTGATTCTTCAGTTGTTCATACTTCCGGGCAGCCTCCTGAACATAGTTCTCCCCCACAACTTCTACTCCGGCCTGAATCGCCTCTTCTATCTCTTCCACTGTCCTTGTTTTGGTAGCCGCTACAATAGTCACATACTCAGGGATAGATTGCCTGAGTTTTTCATAATTTCTTCTTATTTCTTGCAAATTTTCAGCTCTATTCATAAGGACTTGCCTCATCTGCAACAGACATGCCATCGAGGTGGGGATATCTCTGGCGATGGCAGATTGGATTCACCCCCAACGCACCCATAAAGGGTGCAACTACAGACCGATACCGATCTCTAAAAATGGAGTACTATCACCTCCAGGCCAGATGGATTTAGCCTTTGATACAGCCTATGGGCTTGAGCTTCACTACTTTTGCCGCCAGGTTAGCGTTGTGTATGGCCTCGATAACAGCGGTTACATCCTTGTAGGCCATCGGAGCCTCTTCGGCAACTCCAGAAAGGGAATGGGCCTGGATGTAGATGCCTTTTTTGTTCAACTCCCTCACGATTTGTTCTCCTCGCCATTTTTTCACAGCCTTCCTTCTGCTCATCTGGCGCCCGGCGCCGTGACAGACTGAGGCAAATGCCTTTTCCTCCCCATATTCCGTTCCCACCAAGATGTAGGATTCAGTGCCCATTGTGCCCCCAATGATCACCGGCTGACCCACTCCCTGGTAGGATTGGGGAAGCTGTTCCCTCTGGGGACCGAAGGCCCTGGTTGCCCCTTTCCGGTGGACATAGACCTCTTTTAGTTTCCCGTCTATTTGGTGCCTCTCCACCTTGCAAGTGTTGTGCCCCACATCATAGAGCATGGTCAACTGGGCCTGAGGCAGCACCTTTTCGAATCCACTCCTAACTAAGTGGGTGATCACCTGGCGGTTGGCGAAGGCGTAGTTTACCGCGCAGTTCATAGCAGAGAAGTATCTTCTGCCCTCTTTAGAGTCCAAAGGAGCGCAAACCAGCTCTCTCTCCCGGATGGGTATTTCATATTTTCTGGAAGCTTCGGCTAAGTTCTTCAGATAGTCGGTGCCCACCTGATGCCCCAGAGCACGGGAACCACAATGGATGGTTACTACCACCTGCTGTTCCAATAGTCCGAACTGTTCGGCTACCCGACTGTTGTACACCTCGGCCACATATTGGATTTCCAAGTAGTGGTTGCCAGAGCCCAGGGTGCCCACCTGTTTCTTCTCTCTTTTGAGCGCAGTTTGGCTCACATTAGCAGGGTCGGCTTCCTCTGCTTTGCCGTTGTCTTCAGTAAATTCGATATCCTCAGAGGTTCCGTAGCCCTGTTCAACTACCCATTGGGCCCCCTCAGTGAGGACATGTTCTATCTGCTTACCAGACAGAGAGATCTCGCCCCTCGAGCCTACGCCAGCAGGCACAGTCTGAAATAGCGTGTCCACCAGTTCCTTCAGCTTTGGCTTTACGTCTTCGAGGAATAGATTTGTCTTAAGGGTTCTCACCCCACAGTTGACATCAAATCCCACTCCACCCACCGATATTACTCCACTCTCCTGTGCGTCAAAGGCGGCTACCCCACCGATGGGGAATCCGTAACCCCAGTGGGCGTCAGGCATAGCGATAGATGCCTTCTGGATTCCCGGCAAACAGGCCACATTGGTTGCCTGTTCTCGTACTTTCTCGTCCATCCCATCTATCAACTGCTGGCTGGCAAAGATCCTGACCGGAACTCTCATATCTCCGGAAGCAGGGATTACCCACTCGTAATCGTTCACTCTCTCCAAGCCTTTCAGCTCCATAACCGAACCTCCGGGTTTCTCCTTCTCTTCAATGCTGAGTCGACCGCGAAAACTGAAACGCGAAAGGGGCTAAGATTTTTCGGTTCTCAGCAACTGGGCGGGTCACACATCTACGACACACTCAGCGACATATTCCTTGCCCTTTTTTCCTACGTTTAACATTGCATAGGTGGCTGCCTTTACCTCAGTTTTGGGATCATGTCTCTGAGCGTCTAAGGGCTCTCCCTTAGCATAGCCCTTCAGTTGGGACCCCTTTATCTCGGTCACCTGAAATTCCCCTAAGGCAAGCTCGTGAATGTTTGCCTGGGCCAAAAGTGCATTGAGCCACTCTACAAAAAGTTCCTCGGAGTTGTTTGCCTCACACTTAATCTGAATCTCCTTAAGGGGTTCAACCTTCTCCACATCGTACATAAGGTTGAACATCGCCTTTGCCGCTTCTTCGAAGGCTTCTGGCAAAGTTGTCCCTATACCAATAATTCCAACATCCGCTTTATGCTCAAAATAGTCATATCTTTTCGGCATACAGAAATGCCCTCTATGGTCTCTGTCAACCCATTGTAGATCGATTCCCAAGAATCGAGGTTAATCCCTTCTCATTTCTGGGAAGAACATATTGTCCGCAAAGGCCTGCATAAAGTCTTCTCGTCCGGAAAGCTCGATATATTCTATCTTTTGGGCGATTTCTCTGGCCATTTCCCGGAGCCGGGTTGAGATCAAGGCTATCTTTGCCCCTTCTCCCGCAGCGTTTCCCACGGATCTCACCTCTTCAGGGGCCACAGGTGGCAACAGTCCAATCCTTAAGGCACTTTCTCTGCGCAAATAGTTTCCAAAGGCGCCTGCCAACAGAACCTCCGCCAGGTCTTTGTCCTCCACCCCAAGTTCCTTCTTGAGCAGTTGAATTCCGGTAAAAATAGCCCCTTTTGCCAGTTGCAGCTCTCGCACATCCCTCTGGGTGAGGTAGACTGGCTGGCCGTGGGCAGATTCTTCGGCCTGAGCCAGAACGAAACGTGGCCCGTTTTCTCCCTCGACTACTCGCCTTTTGATCTGATCTGTAGCTAAAGACCCTATGGCTTCAGGCTCCACTATTCTGCCACTTGGTTCTATCGCTCCTACTCTGAGCATCTCGGCCACCAGATCAAGCAGCCCAGAGCCGCAGAGACCTCTGGGTCTGTTGCCGTCGACGGTGGTATAGCGCACATCGCCGTTGAAAGAGACACGATCGATGGCCCCGGAAGCAGCCCTCATTCCACAACTGATGCGCGCTCCTTCAAAGGCAGGACCAGCAGCGGCAGCACAGGCCAAGAGCCGATCCCGGTTGCCCAGTACTATCTCCCCGTTGGTTCCGATGTCAACAAATAGTTTAAGCTCCTTGCTTTGGTAAAGGCCGGTGGCCAGGATGCCGCCCACAATATCTGCGCCAACATATCCAGCCACATTGGGCAGGGCATGGACAAGAGCGTGAGGGTGGACATTGAGACCCAGGTCCTTAGCTTTTAGAGACAAGGGGGCTGATACTACAGGAACGAAAGGTGCAGGGGCTATGTTTCGAGGGTCAATCCCGAAAAACAGATGGTGCATACAGGTGTTGCCCACCACCGTCACCTGATAGATCTGCCGAGGGTCGACCCCTGCCTCGCTGCAGGTCTCCTCAATAAGCTCATTTAGTATGCTGACGACCTCCTCCTGCAGTCTTTCGGTTCCATCCTGGTGCTCCATGACAAAGCTGAGTCTGGATATTACATCGGCCCCATACGTAGATTGGGGATTCAAGTCTGCTGAAACCCCGATTTGCTCTCCGGTGTTGAGGTCCATTAAATAGCCAACGACCGTGGTTGTTCCGATATCAAACCCGATTCCGTATTTATCTCTAACGGTGTTGCCAGCTTCCACGTCGATCAGCTCTCCCCCCGCTACCACAGCCGTGATCTGAAAGTCACTCTCTCTGAGCAAGCCGGGGATTTTCCTTAGTACATCCAGTTCGGTTCTTGTAGTATTCCCCCCTGGTAGTTGGTCGTGGATTCTCTGTAAATCAGCTCTCTGGTCTCCTAAGGTGGGCTGAGGCAACGACAGATAGTATTTTTTCACGTCGGCGTCTAAAACCGCATTCGATTCTACCGCGTGGGTCAGAATCTGAGATTTCAACTCTCCTTTGTCAGGTACCTCGACTTCCACATCCCCACAGATCTCAGCCTGACAAGCCAATCGATACCCACTTCTCCTCTCCTCTGCAGAGAGGAGCTCTTTCTCCGCAGCAGAAAGGGGGGAAAGTTCTCCGGTCGCTATAACCTTGCATTCCCCACAGATTCCTCGACCTCCACAGGAACCCTCTACACGGACGTGTCCCAGAGATGCTGCTTCCAGAATAGTTGTCCCCTTGGTGACAAGAACAGGGTCACTCAGCGTGTCAAATCTCACTTTGATCTTTTGTCTCAACCGAGAATCCTTCCGTTTCAAGTCCATACTCCATCTATGCTGGCGCCGCAATAGGCGCATTTGGAATCTTTGATGTGATTCTCCAGAATTCGATATCCATACCGTCTGATTAGAAGCCTTCCGCAGTTGTAGCAATATGTATTTTCTCCTTCATCGCCCGGGATGTTACCGCTGTAAACATATCTCAAGCCTACCTGTTGGCCGATCCTACGCGCCTTGTGCAGGGAACTGGCCGGCGTAGGGGGCAGATCGGTCATCCTATACGCGGGGAAGAAGGCGGTGACATGCCAGGGGGTATCTGCACCCAAACTCAGGACAAAATCAGCTATCTGGCGCAATTCCTCCTCTGAGTCATTCAGAGTAGGGATCACTAAGGTGGTTACCTCCACCCAGATGCCCAATTTCTTCATCAGCCGTAGGGTGCCCAGCACTGGATTGAGTTGGGCGCCGCAGACCCGACGGTAATGTTCCTCAGTGAAGGCCTTCAGATCCACGTTAGCAGCATCCAGGTAGGGCTGGATAGTTCGCAGGGCCTCCTCAGTCATATACCCATTGGTGACGAAGTTGTTCCTAATTCCCTCCTGGTGGGCAAGCCGGGCAGTATTATAGGCATATTCAAAAAAGACGGTCGGCTCGGTGTAGGTATAGGAGATGCTCCTGCAATTGTGATGCTTAGCTATGGCAATTATCTCCTCCGGGGAGAGATTGTCTCCAGTTATCTCTCCTAGCTCCCGAGGTGCCTGCGAGATATCAGCATTCTGGCAGTGGAGACATCGGAAGTTACACCCTACGGTGGCGACAGAGAAGGCAGAGGATCCGGGATAGAAATGGAAAAGGGGTTTTTTCTCAATAGGGTCTACATGGGCAGCGACACTCTTGCCATAGACCAAACTGTAGAGGGTTCCCTCTCTGTTCTCTCTGACTCCACAGACTCCTCTATTAGAGGGGGCAATAATGCAGTGGTGGTGGCATAGATTGCATCTAATTTTGCCTTCCTCCAGCTTTTCATATAACATTGCCTCTCGCATAACTAAATATTCCCGGGAGATCTATACCCCTTTAACCCCAATAACTCAAAAGGCTTAGTGACGCAAAGTTACTGTTTGCTGAACAGAAGGTGAGAGCAATCAGGGGAAGAAACAGCGTTCTTCCCCTGGTCGCTCAAACAAAACTGGGCAGACGGACAGCATTTTTTGCCCCTAGTGACTATTAAGCTTTAACTAGGGAAAACATCCGGAGCTTACAAATTCCAAACCTTAAGTCACAGATTCCCAGTAAATTCGTAACCATCATACTCCAGGCGTAATTGGCGAAGAGATTCGTCTTGAGTGGCTGAATTTTGGCTATCGGAGCTTTTTCTGCAATTCTGGGTTTGGAATTTGCCAGAGCTCGGTTAGTATCTTCTCATCATTTCCTTTATCTCTTTGGTAATTCTAAGTGCATCTTCATATTTTCTCTGCCACATATTCCTTCCGAAGATAATTCCATTCACTCCTGCTTCCAAACAGAGTTTTGCTTTATTCAGCAGATCTTCATCTGAGATTTTGCTTCCGCCGGAGACCAGCACTCCGGTTCTGCCTGCTGATTGCACCACCATTTTCAGTCCTTCTTCGGCAGAGAGACCCTTGTGTTGATTGTAGCCTTTGAACGGTCCCTTGGGGTCGTATTCACCTCCCTTGGGAGGCTTGGGAAGATTGAGCTTTACCAAGTGGGCGCCCAATTCGTTGGCCACCCTGGCGGCGTAGTCGACCATAGCAAGGCAGTCTCTGCCGCCGTGAAGCTCGGCAAATTTCCCTCTGGGATAAGCCCACATAATGACGGGCATCCCGAACCTCCGGGCCTCCTGGCGCACCTGCATGAATTGCAGGAAGTCCCTGTCCTGGCTGGGAGAACCCACATAGAGGGTGTAGCCGATGGCATCAGCCCCCAGTCTCACTGCGTCTTCCACATCTGCATCTAACGGAGAAAAGGCCTCCTCATCAGAAGGGATATTGGTTTTGCCATTTATCTTCAAAATCAGTGGAACATCACCCGCGTATTTCTTAAAGTGTCTCTCTGCCAGTCCTATATGGCAGACCACACCAGAATATCCTCCCTCCTTGGCTAAGCTGAGCTGGAACTCGAAGTCCACACTGGGAGGATTAGGGAAGAAATCACTAGGACCATGTTCCAGACCCTGGTCAATAGGCAGCAGCATTATCTTCCCGTTGCCAGGGCCGTGATTATACATAATTTCGTAGAGCCTTCTCTTCTCACCAGCGGTAATCCAGTCTAGATCCAAGCTGAATTGCTCTGCTCTTCTGCCTTCCTTTATCGCCTGTTCAATCTCTTCTACCTTGTGCATTCTTTTCCTGACTCCTCTCGTGTTCTTATCGGATTGAAGGTTAAATATCTCTGCTATGCGTTCAATATTCTTTGTTTCAAAGAATTCTCACATCAACCTTCCCCCTTTCTTCTTCCACGATTTTTTTAGTTTCTTGGTTATCATTTCTCTCTGTAGGGAGGGGATTCTATCCAAGATCAAGACCCCTTTAAGGTGGTCCACTTCGTGCTGGATAACTCGGGCCAGAAGGCCTTCGGCCTCTAAATTTATCTCCTTGCCTTTGATATCAATTGCTCTAACCGCCACTTTTCTGCCCCTTTTGATCTCTAAATAGACACCCGGAATACTCAAGCATCCTTCTTCTCCAGTCTCTTCCCCTTCTGTTTCGGTGACCTGGGGATTGATCAGGGAGATTGGCCCTTGGCCAATGTCAATGGTGACCACTTGTGTTAGCATTCCCACCTGAGGGGCAGCCAGTCCCACCCCCTTAAATATATACATCGTCTCAAGCATATTGTCAATAAGATTCCTCAATGAATCGTTGAGTTCTTTCACTTCCACCGCGGCAGAGCTCCTTCTGAGGACGGGATCGGGATATTTCCTAATGTCAAGCGCAGGCATTCAATGTTTCTCCTTCGACCAGTTAGCTTCTGTGTCTATATATAACCTCTGTGTTTCCTAAGCAAATCTTTTTGTCCGTAAATATATACCCAAAATGATTCCCTGTCAACTCCAAAATATTCGGGTGGAGGGTTGTCTTTCGAAACACAAGAAGTGAGACTTTTAGGAATTGACTGTCAATGGTAAATGGGCTTCACTGATGAGTCACTGCCTAATGGCTATCCTAGATGGATTAAGCCAAGCTGTCGCAAATTCCCCCCTAGTTAGGCGGGGAGAGCGTATCTTCTCAGAGACCCCATCTACACGACATCAAGCCCCCATACATAGAAATCCAGAGGAAAGAGACAATTAAGTAGTCTCTTCTGAACTATGTTCTCCCCGAAGTTTTCTGCCGAAGGGCCGAACAGAAGTCTTGCCAGCTCTATGTCTGATAGGAAGACCATCTCATCTGATGCTTCGGTTGTTACTTTCAACCGATCTCCCATAGTCAGAGTAGCTTGCTGTTGGCTTTGCTCCGTACGGAGGGTGATAGCCATACCTCGCTCTATCTTGAACAGCTCTGTCTTTTTCTGTAGTTGTTTCTGGAAGCAGCGCAGAAGTTTCTCTAAGTTTACCACCTTGATCATTCCCAGGGGAACCACCTCCCAGAAGAAGCTGATTTCATAAAGCGTGTGGAGCATCAAGCTCTCTCTGTAGGGTGCATGGACCTTGATGATCTGCAACGGGTAATGGTAGAGCATAAAGGTGAAAAGTTTGGCTACAGTGGAAGGTTCTCCTCCAAATTCAATCACCTCATTGCCCGAGAAAACAGCGTAGGCCCAGGAATTCCCTTCATTACCCAGCCACACTTCTATCTGCGTCCTTTTCAGCATCTGTTCATAATCACGAAGAGTCCGCACACATCTCAGCGGCTCCCTGTCGTGAATCTTGGCAATCCGATCCAGATCTTCTCCCCCTCGATACCCTCTCAAGGTGAATTCTCTATCGACGTTTATTCCTCTTGTGGAACGTCTGCTTAAGTGGAAGACCATCTGTCTACCCGCAGTCTCCCAGCCGAAATGGCGGTATCTCTGGGTATCCCCCCAGAGGATGGAAAGGGGTATTTCTTTCTCTCTCATCCTTTTGGCGGAATAATCAAGGAGTTTACCCATAAGTCCTTTGCCCCGGGCGTCAGGGTGAGTAGCTACACCTCCGATGCCACCTACTTTCACCTTTGAACCCACCGCATAGGCATCCATCGGGATCAGTCCCACATGGCTCAGCATCCTACCGTTCTGTTTGATGATAAAGTGGTTGTCAAAGATAAAATTCTCCCGTCTGGAGGTATGTGGGAAATAGTTGAGGAAACGCTGGCGGGTTTCGCCGTAGGCTATTTCCTTTAAGTCCATCAACTCGTCATATTCTTCGGGGAACATACTCCTTGGGCCATCGTAGGCAGTCTCGGTCATTGCTTCATCTCCTCCATATAAATATGGGTTGTGGCGACTCTGTTGCAGTGCAATCGTTTAACCGGTGGATAAGGAACCTGTTGAATCTTTGCCAATTGCTGGGTAACAACAGGGGCTTTTGGTTGAACAGTGTTCCGGGCATCCTTCGCTGGAATTTTCTCCAAGGTTTCTTGTGAGAAAAGTGGCTAAACAGGCTCAGGGTAGGGTAGAGGGTTACCTGTTTTTTGCCTGGCTGATAGGCTGCTCCCAGCCCAAAGCAGAGCGGAAGTCGATAGAACAGAAAGGTGTGAAGCTTCAGCTCCGTCCCCCCAGCTTGTTCTGGCCCTTTTGAAGATACCTTTGCGGATTTGTTGGCCTAAATGGCCATACCAGCCGGTGCCGCAGTCGAGGCACAGATTACCTGTGGCCCTCCTGAGGAAAAGGGGAAAGTTACCCCAGCCATTGTCGATATACCACAGAGGAAATTCATACTGAACTGAGGCTAAGGGAAGATTTTTGCAGTTAGAGGGAGGAGTACTCTTGTCGTAGCCTCGGGGCAAAGGCCCCCAGTTTTCACATCGATAGTTCCCCTGCTGAAGCTCGAGTGAGATGTTGAGAACCAACATATGGTGTGAGAGAGTCTGGATACGGTTTCCTAATGGTAGAACATGGCAGATGTTTGCCCTAAGCTCAGAGGTCTTGTAGTCACTCCCCAGGCGGCTGCCGGTGGTCTCCCAGCTTATCTCCAGCAGGCGGGCATAGATGGGAAGGATATCTTTGAAGCTGGCACAACTGTTCAGAAAGGTAACTCCACATCGAATGCCCACGTAATTACCAGTCCGGGAAGCCTGTTGCTCACAGGAGGCTGGGATTTCTGAGATGTGGGAGACCCTCTTGCCAGTCAGTCCCAACTGGAGGAAGAACGAGGTTGTCCAGACATTGCTTCTCAGATTCAAGGGCAGCCCGATGCGCAAGCACCCACCCTGTTCTCGGGACCAGTACTTGTTCAGACTATCGGACAGACTCTCCTGGAAAGGTGCTTTCTCGCAGAGCGATTGATCGAAAAGTTCGGTCTGGATGATAGGATAGGACTGGCAATTGGTGTAGGAGAAGAGCAAACTGGGCCTGCGGCTATTCACCCCTACCAGCAACTCTAGCAGCAAGCTGTGCTGATGAAGCACATCTTCGGTGATGATCAGGCCGGCGAGTTGAAGACCCTTCTCATCTTCTAAATCTTGAGGAATATGGGGCCTTGAGTACTCATTAAGCACACAGAGGTCCTTCAGGAATTTCTTCGGAGATTTAGCCTTCATCTGGGGGCCGTTATCAGAATGGATCACAGGTTTAGTCTGTTTCTCATGAAAACCCCATTCGGCCAGGGTAAAATCTATCACCCT
>Ga0164318_10007638_pt1 | contig 10474 bp, 9 predicted proteins | sample GuaBasSedimGuay9_FD_113734 | JGI IMG/M metagenome (GOLD analysis project Ga0164318, IMG submission 113734) | Subseafloor sediment microbial communities from Guaymas Basin, Gulf of California, Mexico - Guay9, Core 4571-4, 0-3 cm | ecosystem: Environmental > Aquatic > Marine > Hydrothermal vents >...
AGAATAATGGGCAAGTGCACGAGCTAAGTAAGTTTTTCCCGTCCCAACGCTTCCTTCTAAAATAATATGCTTTTTTGCTTTTAATGCAATAAGCAATAATCGAAGCTCCTTTTCCCGTCCTATAATCTTATATTTTTTTTGAATTGTTTTAATTTCCGAATTCATTAATTCTCAAGGAAGCTATTTGAAGGATTAAACAAAATTTTTTGTTTTTTCAGTCTATTACTAATTATTTTGATCATCTAAATCGAATAAACATTGAATACATAATGTTGGGTGTTCGTTCCAACTTTTTCCAAAGCAATTTGTGCATAACCATCGTTCGCACCTCAAACAATGATGCTTTGCTTCCGTTTTATTACATTCTTCGCATATTGGCATTTATTTCTCCAAAACAATAATTGATCTAAATTAAGAAGAGAAAAAAATTAGAATTTAGCATATTCGATTAAGCCTAATCTCTCCAATTTTTCTCTTGAAGGCATTCCTGTTTCTTTCTCCCATTCTTCATACTTATAAAATTCACTTTTTAGGAATTCATAATCAGGAACGTTCCCTTCGTGACCACTTTCTGGCAAAGGTGTCAAAAGTATTTTCGGAATGTGCTCATCTTCAGGTTTATGGCCCATTTTAAGATTAAACAATCTTTTCATGGTTAATATTCGTTGTCCCATAATCTTGATTTTTTCTATGTTAAAGGGCATTCCTGTAGCATATTCTAAGAACTTGGCTAAATTTTTGACCGGTGAATCCGCAAAAACACAAATAATTGCTGCTGAATAAAATGCTCGATGATCCATTGTTTGGGCTGCGATCTTTGAAACAGTCGGGGAATTCTCCTTTTCTTCAGCACTTTCTATTCCGAGCTCATCAAAACATACCCCTAAAACATTCATATACATATCACAAGCATTGTGAGATCCTCCGTAGTGAGGCGAGATTCCATAGGCTATCGCCATTCCATTAACATTACGCATGTCATGGTAAGTTGGTTCGCTATTACATATGGTTGCTATTTGTTCCGGGTTAACATTGAATTTATACCCTACTGCAAGAGAGCCTTCTGCTAAAATATTTCCAATTCCATCTCGATTTGCAATTTTTTCTATCATTTTAAATGTGGATTCCATATTTCCCCAGCCCATATCTATTCCATCAACATCGGTCGCAGTAATTACTCCTCTTTCTTTTAAATCCATTAATAAAGCAATTACAGAACTGGTGGATATTGTGTCCAAGCCGAGGTCATTACAAATATAATTGGCCTTAATGATTTCTTTTAAATCGGCATTTAAGATCATGGATCCAAAACCCGCAATTGTCTCATATTCTGGACCCTCAAACGAACCTGAAGGTAATCCCAAATCATTTTCTCCTATTTCTACAACTCTACCGCATCCAATCGGGCAACTAAAGCAGTGTCTGTTTGTTTTTAGATATTTTTCTGCTAATGTCGAACCTGCAATTTCTTCAAATCCTTCAAACTCGGGTTTTCTGTAATAGCCCACAGGCAATTCTCCCGATAAACTATACATTTCAATAGCATTAGATGTCCCTAATTGTTGAAAAATATCGCTTTGGGTTCCTTCCATTATTAATGCACTATTGATTTTTGCCAATTCATTAAAAGCTGTTGGATCCGCCAATTCAATTTTTTTAGATCCCTTAACAACAATAGCTTTTAGTTTTTTGGAACCCATAACAGCCCCTAAACCTGTTCTCCCAAATGCCCTCTCTTCACTACCTATAATGGAGTATTTTACCAAATTTTCTCCTGCTTTACCGATCCCTAAAACTCTCCCATATTTAAATTTCTCATTGCTCTTTAAAATATCAGTTATCTCATACAGTCCTTTTCCCCATAAATTTGAAGCATCCTTAATTTCAACTTCGTCATCATTTATCTCTAAATAAACCGGTGATTTTGAAGCCCCATGAATAATAATCCCATCATATCCTGCTTTTTTAATCTGAACACAGATATGGCTGCCAGAGTTTGCTTCTCCCCAAATGTTTGTTAACGGTGATTTTGCACAGACCACCATTCTTCCAGTTGAAGTTGCCGAAGTTCCTGTCAATGGACCTGTCATAAAGAAAAGTTTATTATCCGGTCCGAGGGGATCCGTTTCCTTGGTTAAATGTTGGAATAAATAAGCACAAGCATAACCTGCTCCTCCCAAAAATTGCTCAACCAAGTTCATATCCAATGGTGTTTTTTCAATTTTTTTTGTAGTTAAATCTATTTCTAATATCGTTCCCATAAAACCTTTCAAGGTTATTTACCTCCTTAAATTAAAATCATTAAATATAAAAAAAAGGGAAATTATCTTTCATAAATCAAAAGTCAATTGATTTTCCTTCAAAGACATATTCAATAACTCTTTGTATATCTTCATCTGCAGGTTCTCTTGGCGACATTGCAATGCTTGCTGATTCATTAGTTAATTCGACGATTCTTTTCATATTACTATTCAATTGTTCTTTGGTTACTCCACAAGCTTCTAATGTAGTTGGGAAATTGAGTTCTTTTTGCAGATTTTTTATGTAATCAATCAAATTTTGGGCAGATTCTTTATCATTTTCAGTCCATTTTGCAATTCCTAACTTTCTTGCCGCCTTACCTAATATTTTTGTTGCTGTATCATCATCAGGGTTTCCAATTGAATATTCTAAAACGTAAGGTAACATAAGTCCAACCGTTATACCGTGAGTTAAATGAAATACTGCACCTAAGGCGTGTCCCATGGCGTGTCCCATAACTACTTGGGAATTCCCAAATCCCAATCCAGCTAAAGTTGCTGCATTTGCCATTTTTTCTCTTGCTTCCATATCATTTCCATCTTTAAAAACCCTTGGAAAGAATTCTTTAACTAATTCGAGAGCATGTAAGCAACATGCATCGGCCATATCATTTCTCCATTCCGATATAAGACCCTCACAGCTGTGAGCTATTACATCGAAACCGGTTGCAACAGTTAGTTTTTGAGGAAGACTTTTTGTGAAAATCGGATCTATAATTGCGTAAGTTGGAATTACATCAGCATGACTCTGTTCTAGCTTTAGATAATTTCCATCTTCATCCACACGGGTTATAATTGCCGCCCATGTTGCCTCCGCGCCTGTTCCTGAAGTGGTCGGAATTGCTAAATATTTTGCTTTTAATCCCATGTGAACCTCTTGAAACGGGTTTAAATCATCTATTGAGTATCCGTCCTCTTTATGTTCATACAAAAACCAAACGGCTTTTGCAGCATCTAAGGAAGATCCTCCTCCGAGACCTATTATTAAATCAGGGTTATAATCATTACAAAATTCAGTGGCTTTTAAAACGGTTGATTCATGTGGATCTGGCTCAACCTGATCGAAAATTTTCCAAGCTTTATCAGATTCTTCCAATTTCTTTGTTAAAATTTCTACAATCCCAAGCTGAACAAGATTCTTATCTGTTATTATCAAACATTTATTTCCCGGGATGGTATCTATTAAATCCAAAGCATCTTCCCCAAAAATTATCGATTTTGGGCTATTAAATGTAGGCATTTTTTTCACATGTACTTTTTTTTGAAAAAATATTTTGGAAAAAAAAACAAAACAAAATAAACTCTATTATATTTTAATATTTTTCAGTATCGACCATAATAATGGTTTTTACAAGATTTTTGGCTGCTTTAACCGCTCGCATTACCTTTTTCATATCGCCCTTTAATTTAAATTTTCGAGCCATTAAACCTTTTATCGGATCCAATTTTCCATCAATTAACTTCTCCCAATTACCCCATTTTCCCGAAAAAACAAATTCAGAATCAACTTCTTCTCCGGGTTTAAGTAGTTTTCCTGACCTTGCCTTCCCATGCCATAAATCAACATAAAATCTTAATTCATGATCTAAATTTCCCTCCGGTTCAATTACAAAAACAAAATCTCCTTCCCAAGTTTTGGCCGATTCTTCATATGCTTTATTAGCATTTAATTTCTCAAGATAGGCTTTAATCCATTCTTCTGTTCCAAATTTTAATCCCATAAATCTTCACTTTTTTAAGATTGGATATTAATATAAATATAATCCATTTAAGAATTTGTTTAAAATCAATAAAAATGTATCGCATTGCATTTTAGAAAAACGAGTAAAATAGGAGAAAGAATTAGGAAAAAACAATGGAAATATTGCGAAATTATCTTTTAAATTGAACAAGATTCGATTTAACCATATTTTGACATGCCAATAATATATCTATCGGCTTTGAATCCAGTTCCTTTGCTAACTCATTAACCGATTTGTGGCCATCGATAGCAACAAATAATACCTTTGACCAGAAGTTTTGCTTAAATTTATTGCGAAATTCACCCGCAGTAATTGCGATTTTTGAAGGAATTATATCATAAACCGATGAATGGATGTGATTTTCGGTATAATTCAATGAATCCTTAGTAAACATGCCACCAGATTGCATTTTTGGATTGATGAATGAAGAATAATTGATTGTTGGTTTTATTATCGAATTTCTGTAGCTTAAATTATTTTGGATAGGTGCTGAAGCTGTTCTAAAATTATATTCAATATTTGATGCATTTTGGGTTGATGGAAAATTAAAATTACAGGTTGAACTTGTTGTAATTGTTGTCCAGGCTTTAGGAGATGCCCATGGCAATTCGTTTGCCTGGTTGTTAATTTGCTTAACATAAGGACTAGACATTATTTCATATTTTTGTTGATAATGTCTTAATGTTTTATAACGTTCAAATCTCTTTGTTATAAGTCTTGTTTTATCGAGGAGTTCTTTATTTTCTTCTGGATTGAGTTTCATCGGAGGTGGTGAAATAATATTTCCACGTTCTTCATAAGTATCTTCTTTAAGGATTTTATCTAAAATATCAGAAAGTACATCTTTAAATTTTAAAAACGGTTCGACTTTTCCGCCCCAATTGTTTATCATTTCTTTCTCAAATAATGATAAAAACTTGGATGATGATTCTTCAATTATGATTTTCCTGATGTTTTTCGGGATATCTCTATCAGAACTGAGAATAAATAATACTTCTGCTTTTTCAATATTTATTCTTTTGAAGGTAAAAAAGTAGTCCGTCATTTTTACCTCTTCTACTTGGCCCAATTTATCAACCGAATCTGCAAAACTTGAAATTGCTGAGAAAAAGCCGGAAATAAGGGTGAATTTATGCTTATCCACCGATAAACTCAATTTCGGATCGAAGTTTTCTATGAACACCGGAATTCCATTTCGAAGAACAATAAAATCAAAGATCATTTATGTTAAACACACCATTTTTTGATAGCTAAACTAATAGAAATCAATGGTAATCTAAAGACAAGTTCTTATCTACGTAACATGTGGATAATATAATTTTCATTAAAATTAATTGTGAATAAAAATAATAATCTTGGATAATTTTATTCTATGAGATGCGAGCAAATTCCGAAAATTCTGATGATCGTGATTCTTCCCAATATCGATGGGATCCTTTCCAGCAAGAATGGATAATTTATGCTCCCAAAAGAAATTTGAGGCCCTTTCAAGGTAAAAAATTTGAAAACGAACCAAAAAAGACGTGGACCTGTCCATTCTGCCCAGACGCTCCTGAAGGCGCCGGGGAATGGATAGTAAAACAATTACCCAACCGATTTGCCTCTTTAGATGAAAAAAAACAATTTTCAATTCAGAATATCATCGGATCATCAATAAAATTCGCTCCCAACTACGGGAAATGCGAGGTAATACTTTATTCTCAAGATCACAATGCTTCATTCGGAACACTTGATCATCAAAATATTATTGCCCTTATCAAATTGTGGCAGGAAAGATTTTTAGCCTTAAAAAACATGAAGGACATGAATTACATCTTCATCATGGAAAATCGTGGTAAAGAAATTGGTAATTCTATGACACATCCTCACGGGCAGATTTTCTCCTTTCCGTTCATTCCACCTAAAATTGAGAAAGAGATCCAAGCTTTTTTAGAATATCATAAGGAAAATGATTCTTGTTTGCTCTGTGACATCTTGAAAGAAGAATTAAAAACCCAATCGAGAATTATTGCTGAAAATGAAGATTTTTTGGCAATAATCCCATACTACGCTCACTGGGCGTTTGAAATACATATCATTTCTAAAAGACACTTTGGTTCAATAATCGAGCTGAAAGAAACCGAAATCGATTCACTTGCTCGAATCATGAAAAAAATTGTCCAAAAATATGATATCCTTCATGGTGATGGCAAAATTATGCCTTATGTTATGGCAATGCATAATGCTCCCGTTAATACAAACCAAAATGCTGAAAAACTATTCCATTTCCATATCGAATACTATACTCCGTTTCGGGGTAAAGATAAACTTAAATTTCTGGCGGGGGTTGAACTTGGAACCGGAACAATGATATGCGATGCTTTGCCCGAAATAAATGCAAAAAAAATGAGAGAACTTAATTTGGATAAGGACTAATCCGTTTTTTTGCTCATAAAAATGAATAAATTTATTCTACTACATATCATTTCTAAATAAAGTGTTTTTACGATCGAATTGCTTTTACTTCTTTTGAGTAAATTCGAACGAATTTTTAATTAACAAAATTTATTTATTCAGTGTTGAGAATTTATTAATATTAAAAATTAAAAACAATAATTACAAAAAAAAAATGGAGAAAAAATTATGGGATTTTTCAAATCATGTTTCGTAAACTGTTTTACTTCGTGTTGCTTAATTTTTATGAGTGCCATTGCTTTTACTGTTTTTGATCTCGGAGCCGCTATCACTGGAGGTTTATTTACAAATGTCGGGGATGCAATAGCAGGCGGATTAAAATTGGCAGCAGGGGATCAAGAAGGAGGATTAATTTCGATCTTGGTGAATGGCTTCATGGGATTGTTTCTAATCTTGCTATTTCCAGTTCATTGGCTCTTAATCTATCGACCTGGTGATGCTGGATATGCGCTTGCGCTTATTATTCCTTGGATTCTTGCAATTTTTATAACAGCGATTATTTTCTCGAGGAGCGCAAAAGAAGGATTTTATACTGGATTGTGGGTAGGAGGAGGTTTTATGATTATTGGTTTAATTATGATTTATGGATTAACCGCTTTACTTGCACAATCAGGTGGACCCGAAGCAGCAATATTTACAGGCGTAATTAATGGATTCTATATAGGTTTAACAGATTTGCCTCCATTCTTGGCAATATTTCTATCTTGTCTTGAAGGAGGTTTGATTGGTGGAGCTTTTGGAGCCTTAGCGGGTGCAATAAGATTTAAACCAGGTCAAGAAGAATACAAACCAAAGAAACCTAAAAAGGCTAAAAAGGGGAAAAATGCATTCGGTTCAACAAAACCAGCGCCTCAACAACCTGTAACTTCAGCGTACGGATTGGGATCTTCAACCCAACAAACCAGTGCACCAAGTTTGAAGGTTTGCCCAAACTGTGGAACACCTGTAGAGGATGGGACCGTTTTTTGCACGAATTGTGGCAATCGGGTATAATTTCAGAATTTTAAGTTCTTTTTTCAGATTTTTTTTTATTTTCTTCACTAAATTTATCCAAAATTGCGATAAATTATTCATAATAATTATTCTAATTTTTCCCAATTTCCTTAAAAAAGATCCAAAATAATTAGAAATGATTGGAATTTATTAGAACTCACTTCAATAAAAAAATTTTAGGTAAGAATGAAATATGAGACATTTAAATCGAAGAGTTGCCATTGTTGGCGCAGCGATGTCGAAATTTGGTATTAACTATCCGAAACTTCGCTCAATAGACATGTGGCAAGAAGCATGGATTAATGCAGTTAAACTTACAGATAAAGGAATATCACCGAAAGTAATTGATGAGTTTTTTTTGGGTAACTTTACTGCAGATTTATTCAATCACCAAGGACATATGGCACCTCAGATGGCTGATTTGGTGGGAATGACACCAAAACCTGCCTCAAGATTTGAGGGTGCTTGCGCAAGCTCAGGAATTGCATTTAGACAGGGTGTTATGAGCATTGCTTCAGGTGTAAATGATGTTGTGTGCATTGGTGGTGTTGAGCAGATGAATGAATTAAATACAGAGGGAGTAACCGGTGCACTTGCGGCGGCAGCTGACACAACCTATGAATATTATGCAGGAGCTACATTTCCTGGATTATATGCAGCAATAGCAAATGCACACTTTCATAAATTCGGAACCACACCAAAGGATCTCTGGAATATTGCAATTAAAGCTTATGAAAACGGTCATGAGAACCCATTTGCTCAAGAACAGCATACTTTGAAAGAAATAATGGAACTTAAAAAGAACAAAGCAATTAAAAGGGGAAAACCCGTACCTGAATGGAAAGATGAATATGAATTTTTAGCATCGCGCTCAAATCCGATGATTGCATATCCGCTGAGACTATTTGACTGCAGTTTAATTACAGATGGGGCAGCATGTGTATTTTTAGCATCGGAAGAAGAAGCCTATAAATATACAGATAATCCAATCTGGGTAAGCGGAATTGGACAAGGTAGTGCATCATTGAGTCTACATGATCGAAAAGGGGGACTTTTGACAGGTATTAATGCTACAAAAGAAGCTGCTCGACAAGCTTATGAAATGAGTGGAATGAGTCCTAAAGATATCCAAATTGCAGAGGTTCATGATTGTTTTACGATTGCCGAATTAGTAGCTCTCGAAGATCTTGGTTTTTATGAGCCTGGGAAAGCAGCTGCTGCAATTGCAAGGGGAGAGACTAAACGTGATGGTGTTAGACCAATAAATACAAGTGGTGGTTTGAAAACCAAAGGTCATCCTGTGGGTGCTACAGGAGTAGGGCAGATAGTTGAAATATTTAAACAGATGCGCGGAATTGCAGAACGGAATCGACAGGTAAAGAAAGATCTGAAAGTTGGAATGACTCATAATGTCGGTGGAAGTGGTGCAACTGTTGTTGTAAATATATTTACCAAGGAGAAAATTTAAAACGGGAGGAAACCAAGATGAGTGAAGAAAATGATATGGTAACTGTGGATAAATATTTTAAATTCCTGAGCGAAAAGAAGTTAATGGGCTCAAAATGTCCTAAATGCGGAAATATAGATCTTCCGCCGCGTCGTTTGTGTTCAAAATGCCAAACAGAATCCGAATGGGTTCCACTTTCTGGAAAAGGTGTATTAAAAACATTCTCTTCTATATATGTCGGTGCAAAAGCAATGACTCAGAAAGGCTATAATCGAAAAAAACCCTATGTTTTTGCTGTTTGTGAGATGGAAGAAGGTTGTTCTGTTTCGGGACAATTAATTGGGGTAGAAGAGGATAAACCAGAATCAATTCCATTTGAGATGCCCGTTCAAGCAGTCTATCTTAAGACTCAAACAGGAACTGATAAAGAAGGTAATCCGATCTATCGCTGGGATGTCGGTTTTGAGCCATTAAAGTAAATCTGAATTAAATATAAATAAAAGAAAAAAACTGAAATGTATAAGCATTTCAGCATATAATTGATATGTCCAAATTTCTACGATTTTTTTAATTTTTTAATAATCAGTATTTTCTTTCTTTCTATTTATCACCTCCATTTTTTTCGTTTTGATTATGAAATTAAGGAAATATGACTTTTTCTACTAACTTTGTTCGTGTTTTTCTATCTTGTTAATCCCCTCCTTATACTTTTATAGTTAATCCTTAAGTCCCCTTGACCCGAAGATTTTCTTTCAGGATTGATACGATTTAGGATCTGATTTAATGAATTAAGATGAGGAATTAATTCATTGAAATCACCTGGGGAAGGTAAATGCACTCTTTGTGGTTTCTGCAGTTTTCGGTTGTGGGTTCTTAAGGATTTTAACCGTTTTTCATTATTTTCCAGTACAGGAACCTTATATCCCAATCTATGCAAGATATCTATTTTCCTATTGAAATTTCCGATTAGACTTACTCCTTGATATTCATATTTTCTATGATTATATCTTATTATTTGGCTCATTAGCGGATCTGGGTAATCAAATGGAATAAAGGATATGGATTTTTGCACCTTCAATAATCTCACTATTATTTTTTCCTCCTGTTATGATTTTTTATCAGATTTTTATTTTAACTATTTCTTCATTTGTAGGTTATTCATTTTTCATATTTTTTTTGAGTTAAAAAATATTAAATCTTTAATAATTTCGGATAAAATATCAGAGGAAAAGAAGCCCTGCATCCATAACCAATAAGAAATATTGGATTTTGGTATTTTTCAGGTTTAGCGATTTCATGATATTTTTCCGAAATCTAATTAAATCTTAAAAATTCGGCAATTAATCATTGCATCATTAACTGTCCAATAAAACATGGGCAATAAAGTATGCATACCGATATTTTTTCCGTGTAAGCGGTTAATAAGATTTTGATTTGACATCATTCTACTCATCTAAACTTTGTTTAATTTTTTTTTCGCAGGTAAGTTTTGAACTAAAACATATTTTAGTTCCTAATTATATTCTTGGAAATATAAG
>Ga0164318_10007639_pt1 | contig 10474 bp, 10 predicted proteins | sample GuaBasSedimGuay9_FD_113734 | JGI IMG/M metagenome (GOLD analysis project Ga0164318, IMG submission 113734) | Subseafloor sediment microbial communities from Guaymas Basin, Gulf of California, Mexico - Guay9, Core 4571-4, 0-3 cm | ecosystem: Environmental > Aquatic > Marine > Hydrothermal vents...
GTTGTGCTTATAATTCTTTGTATTATAAACAATTATAATTTTTCTGTAAAAATATTGTATCCTTTTCACCACAATTTTAAATTTTTAGTTATGGTTTTATAAACAAGATATCCACTATTATTATTAATATATAAATAGTTATAATTTTCTTTAGATTTTTGGCACGCTAATTGCCAATATCAAACCCTGAATGGAAAAGAAACAAAAAATAATTGTGATAAGCGGTGATACAGATTCAGTAAAGAGACTGAATAATATATTCAAAAACTATAAATGTGAAGTTATAAATGTAAAAAATAATATCAGAAAAGCTAAAGAAAACATATTATTGGCTGATTTTGATTTCTATTTTATAGACACTTTAATAGATATAGAAGATTTATCATATTTGATAGATTTAATAAAAGACTTAAAGAGTAAATACAAAATAATTATAATGTCCCACAATCTTACTCAGGAAGCAGAGAGAAGGATTCGTTCATACGGCATAACCTATTTACTTAAAAAACCTTTTTCAACAAAGGAGGTGAAAGAATTATTAGAATATTAAATTTAATTTTTAGGAGGTAAAAAATGGCGGTGCAGGAAAGAGTCATAAAAACGGGAGGGGATATCAAAGAGAAGGAGCCTATCAAGAAGCCTGAACCAATTGTTCAGAATGATAACAAAGTAAAAATATTACATCAACAGGAACAGCAACGTGTAGATATGCGACACAAGATTCAGGAAGAGATTGTGCTAAAACGCAGAGCTAAAGAGATGGAAAAAAGAAAAGAAGCAGCTGAAAGATTAGCAGCAGCAACTGAAGAACTATCAAGTGCTGTTCAACAATCCTCTGCTGCTGCAGACCAGATAGCCAAAATGATGCAAAATATTTCAACAGCAGCAGAAGAATCATCTGCGGGTGCCAAACAGAGCTCAGCTGCAGTGGAGCAGATTGATAAAGCAGCTCAAATTATAAGAGCAAAAGCTAAAAAATCATTGGATAGAATTATAAAATTTCAGGAATTTAACAAAACTATGAGGCAGAATATTGAAAATCTTATTAAAGGTGTTGAATTATCTTCTCAGAAAAGCTTTGAAATAGGCGAGAAAGTTAAAGCACTGGTAAAAGAAGCAGAGGAGATAAATAATGTGGTTGCCAGCATAAAAGATATAGCTGACCAGACAAATCTGCTTGCATTAAATGCAGCAATAGAAGCAGCAAAAGTAGGTAGCAGAGGAAGAGGTTTTGCTGTGGTGGCAGATGAGGTACGAAATCTTGCAGAAAATTCTACCGCCTCTGTGGAAGAGATTACAAAAATGATAAGCGAAATAAATGAAAATATAAACAAAGTATCTAAAGATTCAGAAGAAGTAGGAAATTCTACTAAAGCAGAAGCTGAGAAAGCTAAAGAACTTATTGAGTCGCTTCAAAATGTTGAAAATGAAATAATAAAATTGCGGAATGCAGCAACAGAATTTGAAAAATTGAGCATAGAGACATCTCGTTCAACACAGGAGATGAAAGAGGCAAGTGAGCAGATAGCTGCAGCTGCTGCTGAGGCAGCCTCAACTACAGAAGAGGCATCTGCAAGTGCAACTGAGCAATCAAAAGCAATGCAGGAGATAAAAGCATCAGCAGAAGAACTTTCAGAACTTGCAGAAACTTTGCGAACATCAGGGATTGACATGAAATCAGTGGAAGAGATTGCAGCTGCTGCTGAGGAGTTATCAGCCACAATGGAAGAATCTAATAAAGCGTCACAGGAGATAATGCAGGCTATTGAACAGATATCCGCGGCTGCCAAAGAACAGGCATCTGCTACTGAAGAGTCAGCTAAATCATCTCATTATGTTAAGGATAATGCTACAAAAACAAAACAGATGAGTACCCAGACAAAACAGAGATTACAAAAAGTAGAAGATGTAATCAAAGAATGTAGAGAACGTATAGATGAGATGATAAAAAATATTCAACTCAATTCTGAAAGATATGTTGAATCAGTAAAAAATGTTAAAGAGCTTGTAAAACGAATGCGCGGAATTGAAAAGATTATTGATGCTATCACAAATATAGCTATCCAGACAAACCTGCTTGCATTAAATGGCGCTATTGAAGCAGCAAGAGCCGGGAAATATGGTAAGGGTTTCTCTGTTGTTGCAAATGATATAAGGGAATTATCAAAAGAATCCGCTGAGTCTACAGATAAAATAAAAGAAGTAGTTAGAGATATCCAGGAAAGAATAAATGAAATAAGTGATGATATAATGGAAGCATACAATACAGCTATTACAGAAGTGGAAAATTCAAAGAAAAGTACGCAGGCAATAGTGCAGGTAATAGAAGACTTAAAAGTGTTAAATAATGGTGTTGTTGAAATAGAAAATTTATCTACTGAGATAGAAAAATCAATTACTGAAGCAACAAGTGGAATTGAGCAGATAGCCAAAGCATCAGAATTGGCAGAGAAAAGCACAGAGGAAGCCTCATCAGCATCTCAGGAGGCTGCCTCTGGATTGAATCAGCTGGTTAAAGGTGTTAATGAGATAGTGCGAATTGCAGAAGAATTGAAAACTATAATATATTAATCACAATGTCTACTAAAAATCCACCGAGTCAAAATTTGATTAAAGGAGTCAACTATGAATAAAACCATAGAGCAGTGTTTTAGTGCTCAAGTGCATAAGTGTTCAAGTAAATTTAAAACATTATAACACTGGAACACTTAAGCACTAAGAATTCACTGTCAAAATTTAATCGCAGGAGGCATAAAAATGGAAACTTTAAAAGAAGATATCATTGAGGAAGAAAACGAGCAAGAAGATATTACAAATGAAATACAGTTAGTAAGTTTTAAATTGGAAGATGAAGAATTCGGGATTCCCATAGAAGATGTGCAGGAAATAATACGAATGAAAGAGATAACCAAAATACCTGGCACCAGAACATTTGTAGAAGGTGTAATAGATTTAAGAGGTCAGATTCTTCCTATAATAAATTTAAGAAAAAAACTTAATCTGGAAGAACAAGAATTTAATGCATCAACCAGAATTGTTGTTATAGCAGTAGATAGTATAAAAACAGGGATAATAGTGGACAATGTATCAGAGGTATTAAGAGTATCAAAAAATAGTGTAAAGAAACCACCTGCTCTACTTGGAGAAGATACACAATATATCACAGGCATAGTGCGGTTTGATTCAAGATTAATAATACTGCTTAATGTCAAAAGTATAATAACAAAAGAGGATATTGTACATCTATCAGAAATAACAAAGAAAATCACATCAAAAGAAAAAGTAAAACAGGATAACACAGATAATATTGAAAATATTGAAAAAGTAGAGGATGTAAAAATGTGTAAAGGAATAAACCCGGATGGTACAAAATGCACAAGATTTGCTATGAAAGGCTCAGATTATTGTGAAATACATCAACCAGAATAAAATATAAATGGTGATGCCTATGAAACTCAAAGTTCTAATAATAGACGATTCAGCTTTTATGCGTAAAGCATTAAAAAATATACTAAAGACAAATCCCCGTATAGAAGTATTTACTGCACGTAATGGTTTAGATGGAATAGAAAAGATTGAAGATCTAAATCCTGATGTTGTTACACTGGATATAGAAATGCCTGTTATGAATGGAATAGAAACATTAAAACACATAATGAAAACACATCCTTTACCAGTAGTAATGATAAGCTCTTATACCCAGGAAGGTGTTGATATAACACTGGAATGTCTTCATCTTGGTGCAGTGGATTTTATTGGCAAACCCTCTGGTGAGATTTCACTGGATATAGAGAAAAAAGCAAAAGAAATAGTAAACAAGGTGATAGCAGCAGCATCAGTAAAAATGAATAGATTAAAAAAGGAGAAACTCAAAAAAGATGAAAGAAAAGATAAAGTTATAAAAAGGCTAAAATCAGGCACAATAGAAGTAGTGGCAATTGGCACATCCACAGGAGGTCCACAAACATTAATACAGATAATCCCGCAGTTAAATAATGATATAGATGTTCCAATATTCATAGTTCAACATATGCCACCAAAATTTACCCGTTCACTCGCAGAACGCCTGAATAGTATGAGTAAAATCAGGGTAAAAGAAGCTGATAATAATGAAGAGGTAGAAATAAACACAGCTTATGTCGCGCCCGGTGATTGGCATATGAAATTAAAAAAGCAAATATTAAAAGAGGGTTACCGTATAGTATTAAGTAAGGAACCCACAGACCATCTGCACAGACCTTCTGTGGATGTGCTATTCTATTCTGTGGCTGATACTTTTAAGAACCGAACCCTGGGAATTCTTTTAACCGGAATGGGTAGAGATGGTGCTGATGGAATGAGAAAAATTAAGCAGGAGGGTGGAATCACTATAGCAGAGGATGAGAGTACTGCTATTATATTTGGAATGCCAGCAGCTGCCATACAGGAAGGTAGTGCTGATTTTGTTGTACCTTCTTATAATATCCCGGAAGTTATTGAAAAAATTATAAATAGTAAGAGGAAATAATATGAGTCAATATGAGATTATATTAAAATTTAAAAAAGATTCACAGTTTCCTTCTGTAAAAGCAGTTGCATTTTATCGGGAATTACTGAAATTAGGAGAGATTACTTCTACTTATCCAAATATATTCCAGGGCGATAATATTGATGAGATTAAAGAATTTAAGTTTTATCTAAATTCCAATGATAAAAAAGATTTTATTGAAAAAAATATAGCTAAAATTATAAAATCTGAACCTGAATTTGAAAAAATTGAAATAAATCCTGTTTTACCTAAATATTCTGCGGAAGAGAAAAAATCAAAAACTTCTCTTATAAGAATAGAAGAATGGAAAATAAATAAGATGAGCAATTATATCGGAGAATTGATTATTGCTAAATCAAACCTTATGAACCTTATATATCATTTAAAATTTATAAATGATTTAAAAAAACTCAAAGAATTATATAAAGAATTCTATGTAGCATTCCAGAATATTGATGATATAGTATTTCAATTAAACGAATTAAATCTTTCAATTAAGATGGTAAATTTTGAAACTCTATTTAACAAATTAGGCAGGATAACACGGGAATTATGCAAAGATAAGAAAATAAGACTAATATTATCAGGCACAGACACCCAAATAGAGAAAAATATTATAGATGATATTAACGACCCGCTTCTACATATTATTAGGAATGCAGTTGACCACGGTATAGAGCCACCACAAGAAAGACTTAAAAAAGGAAAAAGAGCTGAAGGCACAATAAAGGTAAATGCTTATAATGAGGCTGATAGTGTATTGATTGAGATAAGTGATGATGGTAGAGGAATAGATATACAGAAAATAAAAGAGCAGATACTAAAAAAGAAACTCGCAACTCCAGAACAGATAGAGCATCTCTCTGAAAAAGAGATAATTAATTTTATATTCACTCCTGGATTTTCTACTTCTGAAAAGATTACTGAAATATCAGGTAGAGGCGTAGGGATGGATGTTGTAAAAAATGCAATAGAAAAAATGGATGGCATAATTGATATTAAAAGTAAAACAAATAAAGGAACAGTTTTTACAATAAGGATACCTCTTTCACTTTCCATAATTGAAGTAATAATTATTAAAGTAATAAATAGTATTGTGTGTATACCTGTTACATCTGTACTTGCTACTTTAAGATTTAATAAACAATCTATCAAAAAAATCGGGACTAAAAAAGTGATAATATATAAAGACGAAATTATCCCTGTAATAGAAATTGACAGAATTCTGGAAATCACCAGTAATAATGAAACAAAATATAATTATGTAATTATCACAGGCTCAGTAGAAAAACGGCTTGGACTTCTTGTGGAAGATATAATAAACAAAGAAGAGGTGATGATTAAAACATTGAACAGATATCTTGGAAAAGTCAGGGGACTTAAGGGTGCAACTATTTTAGGGGATGGAGAGGTAGCACTAATACTCAATATAAAAGATATAATTGAAAAATTTATCACAGTATCAACAGGAGGAATAGAAAATGTCCCCTGATAGAGAAAAAATAATAAAAAATATATTCAGCAAAGATAGGAACAAAAGAAGAGAGGCAGTAAAAAAATTCAAAGAATTTGATAAAATAGACGAAACACTGATTAATTATCTAATATTAATGCTGGAGGATAATGATTCAGGTGTAGTTGATGCTGCATATAATGCACTTGTGGATATTGATAGCGAACTTGTAATTAAAAAACTTGTTAATCTGATTTCCACAAGAAATATAAAACTAAGAAGTTATGCTTTTGAAATTCTAAACCAAAAGGGCAAAAAAGCTACTAATGATTTGTTAACAAAATTAAAAAGCGAAAATGCAGACACAAGAAAGTTTGCACTTGATGTGCTTGGTGAAGTGGGTACATCTGAGTATGAGACAGATATAGCAGTTCTTCTAAAAGATGAAGACCCAAATGTAAGATATGCTGCTGCAGAAGCACTTGGAAAAATCGGCACATCAAAATCTGCTTATAAACTGTTAGAACAGCTAAAAAAAGAAAAAGAGATATGGGTTAAGTATGTTATAATTGATTCATTAAGTAAAATCGGAAATGAAAAAATAGCAGAACAACTTATAAAATTGCCTTTAAGTGGTGATTCATATACTTTTGAGTCTATTATTGAAACAATAAGTAAAATAGCTGATAAATCTGTTATTCAGCAGATGCTAAATATTTTACCTATGGTAAGTGAGTATGAAAAACTAAAAATAATAGATGCCATATTTAACTTAATAAAGAAATATGGAGAAAATATTCTGTTAAAAATAAAGATAGATTCTGATATTGTAGATATTTTAAAGGCCCTATTAAAAAAGGAAATAGAAAATAAACACTATGTTATAATTCTGTTGTCATATTTTGTTAATTCAGAAGATTATTTTCTGTTCTTACCGTTCCTGGAATCTGATAACGAAGATGAGAAAGTTGCTGCTATTCTTGCTTTAAAAAGAGTCCAGAATCCTGATTCAGTAAAGTATCTTTTGAAAATTTTTGAATATAACAACACTTATGTAAAATTGAATATAATTGAAACTCTAAATAAATTTGAAGACTCTTCTATTTATGAAAAATTTATCAGTTGCATAAATGATGAAACTGAAACAGTTAAAATCTCTATCTGCAAACTATTAACAAAATATTACAACTATGAAGTAAAAAAATTATTTAAAAATTTATTAAAAGAACATAGAAATGACCCTGAGTTTATTAAAAATCTCAAAAAAATAATACTGGAAACAGATAAGTCTTTCTTTGGAAATAATAAAAGGAGAAAATAATTAATGTGGAAAATAGAATAAAACTAACATCAAAGGAGTATAATGAGCTGTGTAATTATATCTATGATTTGACAGGTTTATTCCTTGGAGAAAACAAAAAAGATTCAGTTGAAAACAAAATATTGAAGCGGATGAAAGAGAACAGCATAAAAACATTTAAAGAATATATAAATATGCTAAAAAATGCTCCAGATAAAAAAGAATTGAAAGAGTTTATTGATTTACTCACAGTAAATGAAACATATTTCTATAGAAATATGCCACAATTCAAAACATTTCAGGATAAGATTCTTCCATTACTTTTAAAAAACCAAAAGAATAAAACTTTAAGAATATGGTCAGCTGGCTGTTCTATTGGATGTGAGCCATATACTATTGCTATAATTTTAAAAGAAACTATACCTGAAATTAAAAACTGGAACATATACATACTGGCAAATGATATAAGTGGCTCCGCATTAAAAGTTGCCAGAGATGGATTATATACACCACGAGAAGTAAAAGAGATTCCTTTCTATCTTCTAAGCAAATATTTTGTTAAAAAAGAAAAATATTATCAAATTAAAAAAGATATAAAAGATATGGTGGATATTCAGGAATTTAATCTAATGGATTTTAATAAAATCAATTCTTATGAAAATTTTGATGTGATTTTCTGTAGAAATGTATTGATATATTTTGATGAAATATCAAGAAAAAAACTTATTGACAAATTTTATGATAAACTAAATATCCCAGGCTATATTTTTCTTGGGCATTCTGAATCATTAAACAGAATTTCAAAAGCTTTTATATTAAAGCGATTGGGTGGTGACCTTGTATATGTAAAAGAATAAAAAAAGAGGTGATTTTTTATGGAAAATAAAATTAAAATTTTGGTTGTGGATGATTCAGAACCTACCAGAAAATTTATAGGTTCAATATTATCAAGGGATGGGTATAATGTGGATTATGCGGAAAATGGGATAACTGCACTGGAAAAATTGTTTATATCTAAATATGACATCGTAATAACTGATATTAATATGCCCGGTATGGATGGGTTTGAATTGATTGTTAAATTACGTAAAGACGAAATGTATAAGAATACACCAATAGTATTATTGACAACAGAAAGTTCAGTTGAGAGTATTGAGCAGGGTATAAAAATAGGAGCTGATTTGTATTTAATAAAACCAACTTCACCAGATAAAATTAGATATAGTATTAAAGAAATGGCTAAGCGAATTAAAAAGGAGTGATATTTATGATTTTTGAAGAAGATAATGAACTCTATGATGCATTTTTAACAGAAACAAGAGAACATATTGAATTAATTGAGCAGAATTTGCTTAAATTAGAAAGTGATTTTAATAATAAATCTATAATAAACGAAATCTTTAGAAGTTATCATACAATTAAAGGCTCTGCTGCTTATATGAATTATGATAAAATTAAATTGCTTTCCCATAAAATAGAGAATCTGCTTGATATGATAAGAAAAGATAAAATATCTATTAATACAAAAATTATTGATTTTTTGTTCAATTCTGTGGATTTAATAAAAGAATTGTTGCATAATGACCAGAAAGAATTAGATTCCTCTGCAATAGAAAAAACTATTACAGAAATCGTAAAAGAGAATACGAAAAAATCATCTACACAAAAAGAAAATTTTAAAATTATAAAAATAGATTACCAAATAGAAGAAGACGAAGAAGAGATTATATCAGAAAATGAAAATAATAAATTTCTTATATTTAGTATTGCGAATGTAGATTTCGGAATAAGTCTTATGTATATAGATGAGATAACAAAATTATTAACAGGCACATTTCTTCCATTTACAGAAAATTATATCACTGGTCTTATAAATGTAAGAGGAGAGATAATTCCATTGATTGACTTGAGACTCAAATTTAACTTAAAACAAAAAAATCTACCTGATAGTAGAATTGTAATCATCAAATTTAATGAATCACTTGTTGGCTTAAAAGTGGATATGGTTAAAAAAATTATTGAAATTCCTGAAAAAGAGATAAAAGCATTCAATAAAAAGTTAAGGGACTTTAACGTAGAATATATCAGAGGAATTTATCTATACAATAAAAAACCTGTTATAATACTGGACTTACAAAAAGTTCTTGAACGGAGGTAATAAAATGAGTATAAAAATTAACCATATATCTCAAAATATTATTGAAATAATAATAGAAAAAAATTTACTGGACAATTCTGTTGAAGAATTTAAACAAAAAATAGCTAATCTTAATCTTGATAAAAATATAAATATTATACTCAATTTCAAAAATACAAAATTCATCTCCAGCTCAGGCATTGCCGGAATAGGTGCACTTTATAATATAATTAAACAACATAATGGCAGACTTATATTTGTTGGGCTTAATTCCAAAATTAAATCATTCTTTAAAATGATTAAACTAACAAAAGAGATATTAATTTACAAAACATTAGAAGAAGCAATAGAAAAATTAAAGGGAAAAAAGAATGTTGAAGGTATTGGTAATAAAAAATAGTGTGAAATTAAAATTCTCAAGTAAAATTGAGCCTGTATTTATAAAAGACCTGAATAATGTATTAAAAATTTTATCACTTAAAAAATTTGATGCAATTCTATTTGATTACCTGTTAAAAAACAAAAATTTATTTAAGATAATCTCATACATAAAGAAATATAGAGATTTTAATTACATTCCAGTTATTGGAATAATTAATAAAAAATTTAAAAAAGAAGAAATAAAAAATATTATTTTAAATGGCACAGATAAAGTTATATATTATCCATTTAAAGAATTTAATCTAATACGGAAGATAAGAGAGATAAAAAATTTATATAAAAATATTTTTATTGAGTATCAATCAAAAGATATTATAACATTCAAAATAGATGATAACATTTCTTTTCTCTATAAAATTAATAATCTTGTTTCAATATTACTCTACTATTATGATTTAAAACCAGATGATATATATAACCTTAAGTTCGCTCTATATGAAATAGGCACAAATGCCATAAAATATAGAGGAGATTGTAAAAACCCCATTACAATATCAGTGTCTTTACTTGAAGATAAAATTATTTTCAAAATAAAAGATTTAGGAAATGGTTTTGATATAAAGAAATTAAAGAGTCTTATAAATGAAGAGAAACTTACAAAGTTAAATGATATAA
>Ga0164318_10007640_pt1 | contig 10474 bp, 3 predicted proteins | sample GuaBasSedimGuay9_FD_113734 | JGI IMG/M metagenome (GOLD analysis project Ga0164318, IMG submission 113734) | Subseafloor sediment microbial communities from Guaymas Basin, Gulf of California, Mexico - Guay9, Core 4571-4, 0-3 cm | ecosystem: Environmental > Aquatic > Marine > Hydrothermal vents >...
CGCATAAAGAAACTTCTGAAGGAGAACAACAGAATCTTCATGCTGTCTGTTCCAACCGGTGGTGGGAAGACGAACATCTCCATGAAACTGGCGCTAAATATTCTTGAGCACGATGAGACGATAAAACGGTTGTTTTACGTGTTTCCTTACATCAACATAATCGAACAGAACTGTAAAGCGATAGATAACGCATTATTCGACAAATCACTTTTCCCTGATAAAATAGGTCTTGTTTCAGACATATACTCACGAGCATACATGGATAAGTTCCAAAGTGAAACGGATGAAGATTCGGTATCGACCCTGAAAAAAATGATGGTAATACGGGATGATAATTTCCTGAACAATTGCGTAAACGTGATAACCAACGTAAATTTTTTTAATGGAATTATTAAAAATGGGGGAAACAACCGCTATAAAATCGCTAACCTATGCAACAGCGTAGTTATCATCGACGAGATACAAACATTGAGCGATAAAAATATCAGAACGTTTTATGATTTTATCAAGGAAACCAGCAGAGATTTAAATATTTATTATATTATTATGAGTGCTACGCTTCCGAGCTTCAATGATTTTCTCGATGATGTTGAAGTTCCACAGATCATCGAGGATCCCCAGAAATATTACACTCATCCGGTATTTAAGAGGAATGAAATCGTTTTCAGAAAAGATATCAAAGATATAAACGGAATAAAAGAATTGTTAATCGCAGAAATCAATAAAAATTATCGAACAGGAAACGTAAAGATTCTTGTTACCTTAAATGTAGTCGATACTTCGAGAAAAGTGTATGAAGAATTGAAATCTGATGAGAGGTTCAAAGAGTTCTCTTTTTATTTGTTGAACAGTACCACATCGAGCTTGCGAAGGAAGAAGATGATTGAGGAGATTAAGGATAAAACAAAGGAAGGGCGAGTGATGATCGTTTCGACGCAATCCATAGAAGCCGGTGTTGATATTGATTGTGACTTCGGGATCAGAGATTATTCCATACTGGACAGCATAGAACAGATATCCGGACGGATTAACAGGGAATGCGATGCACAGAAAGCAGATGTTTCAAAACTGTTCGTCATAAAGTACAAAGATGGCATGTTAGCAGATTCTAAGAAGATATATGCCGGCCAGGAACGGTATAAAATTTTAATAGACGAAAAAATTAATCGGGAAGAGGTTAAGCAAATATTGAACTGCAAGCAATTCGACAAATATTATAAAGTTTTGTCTGAAGAAGTGAAAAAAATTGCGAAAGACTCTTTCGGTCCAAACAATCGTGAAATACGTGATTTACATTATCAAACGATAAATAATAGGTTGGATGTAATTGATGATAAATTAGATAAAGTAGATATTTTTATATGTGAGGAGATCCCGATAGAGAGTTTGTCTGATTATGATCGAAGTAAAATTGAGTCTTTGATAAACGATTCAACGATACGAAGGTTAGAGAAGAATCACAAAATCATATCCGGTGGAAAAATAATCACTGAGAATGTTTATTGGGTCTGGAAAGAAATCCTAACATCGACAGACAAATTTGAAGACGTGTACATCAGAAGAAAAATTACCAGCCTACTTAACCAGTTCATCATTTCGATAACCAACATAAAAAACAAAACGTATGATCAAGACCTTTTGGGATATCTCATAACGGAGGGGTTTGTTGAGAACGATGAACAATTCGATATTGTTTTATCAACGCCAGCGTTCTCGGAATATTATTCATTCGCTGATGGTTTGAGATCGGATAAATTAAAGGATGCGCTAAAAACACCCTCGCTCGGTGTTATCATTTAATAGTTTTCACTCACCCACTCATGCGCTCCAAACTAACCGAGGCTGTCCAACAATTACCAAACAACTAACAGATAATATTTTCTACACAGATATAAAAACCAATTCTTGTTCTCAACACCTCAGCAGTTTATAGCCATAGCTAACACGAATTGTAAAAACACATCCTATATATTTATGAATTTTAATTCCAAGCGAAACAAAACCGAAAGGCTTTTATTGTAGCATGTACAACTGTTCTTAGATCATATAAGCGAGGTGATGGTGAGAAATGGCGATAAGGGATGATAAAATGGGGCAGTCGTGGCTATTGCCCCTGTCTGTTAGTGATCTCATACCGATAGACCATATCTGCTACCTGGTTATTGCAATCGTGAATAGCATAGATGTTAGTGAAATAGAGGAGAAGTACCGGTTCAAACCGGGCAATCCTGCGTATCCACGGAGGATGCTGCTTCGACTGCTGGTACAGGCGGCAATCGATGGCGTGTGGTCGTCCAGAAAGATTGACAAGTTGGCGCACGAGAACGTGGTCTACATGTACTTAGCGGGAAACGAGAAGCCTGACTTCAGGACGCTATGCAAATTCCGGTCGGAGAACAAAGAGCTGATCGAAGCTACCTTCAAGAAAACCGTCACCTTTGCTAAAGCACTGGGAATACTAAAGTTGGGACACCTCTCAACCGATGGTACCAAGATGAAAGCCAATGCCTCAAACAGCTACACGCTGAGCAAGGCGGAGATAGAGGCGATAAGGGAGATAATAGAGCGCGGGATCGCAATAGACGAAGAAGAGGATAAGCTCTACGGGGATAAGCGGGGTGACGAGCTGCCACCCGAACTCAATACGCAGCAGAAGATTCGTGAGAAGCTAAAAGAGATTGAACAAGCCCATGGCAGGAAATTGAAGAGTGCCGCAAAGAAAATTATCGAGCAGCATGTGCTTGGCGATGAGCTGCAGAAGGAGCAGATTATTGAAAAGCTCGATAAGGCTGAAGAGAAGCTAAATAAGAGTGGACAGAGCGCTGTAAGTATAACTGACCCTGAAGCAAGATTTATGAAGAACAAGAAGGAGCGGATCGAATTGTCATACAACCCGCAAATCACCGTAGATCATGATTCCGGGATAATCGTCGCCAATGACGTTACTCAGGATTGCACTGACCACGCACAGTTAGAGCCGCAGGTGAATAGTACGCTGGAAAATGTGGGGGAACTGCCGGAAGGTGCGAAAATGAGCTTTGATAACGGATATTTCAGTGGTCCTAACCTGCGATATTTGGAGATGAACGGGTTAGACGCCTATATTCCAGACCGCAAGCAGGCAGGGGAGATGAAGGGAAATAAGCCGAAGCTGAGCCCATTTTCAAAGGATTCGTTCGATTATGACGAAGAAAAAGACCAGTTTCTATGTCCCCGTGGTGAGATACTTAGCAGAAAGGGCGAGTATGAGTATACCGGTAAGCAGGTGTACGCATATTACGGTGCAAACTGTGGAGAATGCCCGTTCCAGGCGGAATGCGCGGGTGAAGGTAAAATAAGGACAATCACCAGTGACGATTACGAGGGTGAACGCCGCAGGATGGCAGCTAAGATGCGGTCGGAAGCGGGTAAGGAGGCGTACAAAAAGCGTAAGGAGACTGTTGAATGGCCTTTCGGTAACATCAAGCAGAACCTGAAGTTCCGTGAATTCCTGACACGTGGAATAGAGAAGGTTAGGGTAGAGCATAATCTGGTATGTACAGCTCACAATTTGAAGGTAATATGGGGTAAGTTGGAGAGGAATGTGCCGATCATCAGTGCGATTCGGACGTTAGTAGCTAATTCGGTATCTAATGGCTTGCAGGCAAATAACCTATCAAATTTTCAGCCACCATCCAATTCCATATTATCTCTTGATACAATCGTATGATTCCATTTAAGATGTTACGTATGACTCTTAATACATTTTTAGTCAATAATTTTTGTCAACTTATTTCTTGGCAAGCAATGAAAGCGAAGGCGAGGGAATGCAAAGTTTCTTCTTTAAATTTAAAGAAAAGTTTTGTGACCGCGATATTAGTCGTTTCTGTGCTTGCGATGTTTACCGTGGTTGCGGGTGCGACTACGCATTATGTCAATCCCGGTGATTCAATTAACTCTGCCGTGGACAGCGCAGATCCCGGCGACACCATCATCGTGCGCGACGGCACGTACAACGAGAACGTGCTTGTGAAAAAGAGACTCACGATTCGATCAGAGAACGGTTCCGATTCGACTACGGTAGCTGCCTTTATGGTAACTGAGGATTACGTGAACATCCGCGGGTTCACGGTGACCGGAGGTGACTGGGACTGGGGGATTTATCTCTATGGCGTGGATCACTGCATCATCTCTGACAACCACATCTCGAACAACACAGGCATCCTTCTGTACGGTTCGGACAAAAACGACCTCACGGGCAACACCGCTAACTCGAACAACGAGTCCGGCATCTACCTGTCTCATTCGAACAACAATACGCTCACGAACAACATCGCTAACTCGAACAGCGTCTGCGGCATCTGGCTGTATCTTTCGTACTACAATACGCTCACGAACAACATCGCTAACTCGAACACCGAGTACGGCATCTACCTGGATTCTTCGCGCAACAACACGCTCACGAACAACACCGCTAACTCGAACGGCCATCACGGCATCTACCTGCACAGTTGGAGCAACTATAACACGCTCACGAGCAACACCGCTAACGAGAACAACGACTACGGCATCTACCTGGATTTATCGCGCAACAACACGCTCACGAGCAACACCGCTAACGAGAACAACGACTACGGCATCGACCTGTATTCTTCGTACTACAACACGCTCACGAGCAACACCGCTAACGAGAACAACTACGGTGGCATCTACCTGCATGATTCGAGCAACTACAATACGCTCACGAAGAACACCGCTAACTCGAACACCGTGTACGGCATCTACCTGTACAGTTGGAGCCGCAACAACATGCTCACGAGCAACACCGCTAACTCGAACAACGAATACGGCATCTACCTGCACAATTGGAGCAACAACAACTCGCTCACAAATAACATCGTCTTGAACAACGTCAAGGGCATCTACTTAGGTTGGTCGAGCGACAACCTCATCTACAACAACTACTTCAACAACACGAACAACGCTTATGACAACGGAAATAACATCTGGAACATCACAAAGACTCCAGGCACGAACATCGTCTGGGGTCCTTATATCGGCGGAAACTACTGGAGCGATTATGTGGGAAATGATACAGACGGAGATCATCTTGGAGATACGTTACTCCCTTACAATTGCTCTGGAAAAATTAAGCATGGCGGTGATTATCATCCGTTAATATGGGTGAAAATAGATATCAGCGTGTCGGACATCGTTGCTAAAGTGCTTGTGGATGGCGAGAACGCAACGGTAAATGCGACAGCTCACACCGATGCGGATTTCGACGTTTCCAATGTCAAAGTTCGACTGGTGGTCAATGACGAAGATATACAGGAAAAAAGAATAGAAATACCGAAAAATGCCAGCACAAACGTCACCTTCGACGGCTGGAACGTCTCGTGGTCGGTAAAGGATAACAAGAAGCAGCCCACTAAAATAGAAGTTGTCATAGACCCTGATAATGAAATCTGTGATACGAATAGAAAGAATAATACGGTCACGAGGTATTTCCCGCTTGCCAAAGGTGAGAAGAAGGCAGATGCAGATGGAAGGGGATTCATAGCCGACAGCACTAAAAGCGCCGTTTATGCTGTGCCCATTGCAATATGGTTCGATGATGATGCTTTTAAATTTACTTTTTTAGGGGTTACCTGGGAGGGGGCACCTACCAGACATTACAACCCAATTGCAACGGATGTCGCCGTATTGAACGATATAGAGATGGATTTCAACAACACACAATTTTCAAACGGAAGCGTCAGTCTCAGTATCAGCAATTTCACTTCAGATGCGGAAAAGACGTTTACGACTTTCTGGAAGAACTCCTCAGGCATCGTTATCGTCAATGATACGAGAAAATCAGCAATCGTAGGTGCACCCATCGCTTCTTATCTCAACTGGCCGATGGCTCCTTCTTCTTTGCTAAAAAACAAGACAGTGGCAAAAAACCTGATCGAGGAATTGAACATCAATTACACAGTTGTGATTGCAGATGATAAAAATGCAGTCAAAGCCATAATCAATGATACAAAGAATCTGGACCTGGAAGAAAACCAAACTCTATTTGTGAAAGGATATGCAGTAGAACCTCTTGATAACCGCGAGCCAACGGATTTGTTCAAAGAGGTTTTAGATGCTTTCGGCGATAAGCCATCGGGTATCGTAGTAACAAATTCGAGAGCCGGGTCTTCTTCGGCATCGGCACCACTTGCCGCATTCTACAAATCAATGATTCTTGATGTCAGGGATGTGGTTACCGGACCTGTTTCATACGCTCCAAATACCTTTGCCGGATTGAACCCCATAAACAACCAGGTGAATAGCATCATAGATAAAGCAGGTGAACACGATATCAAAGGATTTATCCCCAAGTATATGGCAAAGACGCCTAATAAAACACTTTATCTGGTAGGCACTGCGAAATCCGTGCCTTTTGGAATTGAGAGAGACCCTTGTGGCAATGCGAGTGTCGAAGCCACTGATAGCGACTGGATAGCAAGCGATTACCGCTATTATCACGCACACCCAAATATAGAACCAGGAGGAAGGATGGCTCTGGACGCCACAAATAACCTCAACTATGTGGCACGTGCATTACAATTCGATGAACTTCCTGTTGGTGATAGGGACATCGGTGATGGCTGGGAAGATAACATAATGGGTGTGGGGATCTATAACCCTTCAGGAAAACGCCGTTGGGCAAACAACCGTGTTTGGTGGCTTGATTCTGTAGTTTACCAGGTTAGAGATTTAAGCAATAAAGCAGCAGGCATGGAAGTAACAAGATTGTTTGAGGACGCATCTGCGCATAACGGCGGCTTGGGCAAAAACTGGTATAGGTTTGATAATCGCTGGGGGGGAGTAATAAAAAAAGCACCGCTTTATTGGGATACCAGTGCCCCCTTAGCAAATCCTGCAGGCGGTGGGAACAGAGGTGACGGTGTCAACAATGATGGTGATAAGATTGGGAGTGAGAATAATAATGACAAATGGCCGATTGAGCGGATAATAGACAATAACAGTAATAGTGTTTATGATGCCGGGGATGTAATATTGAACGAGGGGTTAATTCCGGGTATCCAATCGGCGGCTTTTGTTGAAATACCTGGACTAACTATAGATGAAGAAGTCTGGGATGGTTATGACAATGATGGCGATGGAACAATTGATGAAGATTGCAGTTTCTGGCGCTTGCTTGAGGTCGAGGAGGTTTATAATGAAAAATTGACACCCGCTGATCCTGATATAGACCCTGGTGACTTTGCCGACCTTGTTGATATAAACCTTTTCAATGAACTGGATGACAAAGGAATAATAATATACTCCGGGCATAGCTGGACCGATAATTGGGCAATTCACAATATCGGCGGGAACATTGATCCAGACGGCGCTGGACCAATTCCTCCGTTAACTTCTGATGATCGTACTGGTGATAATGTTACACTCAGTCACAATGAAGTGCCTGCAATGGCGCCTTCTCTGGTTATTGCTTCTTCCTGTGGCTCATGTCGTTTATGGGAAGCAAACTGTATTGCTCTGGAGTTTCTCAAAAAAGGCTCATTGGCTTACATCGGCTCCACATCACTGGCTTATGGTTCTTCTGACGAATTTAGGCAGCAGATGTTCAGGCAAATTGTTGGTGGTAGATTACACATCGGAAGAGCATTCAAATCTGCCGTAGATAATTTAGACCAAAACGATTTATGGGCAAATAGATACAATGAAAATAATATCTATGCTGATAAGACCAGATATGAATTTAATCTATTTGGATTAGGCTCTACCGAGATTGATCCTGGTGAGGGAGAGGAACGAGTGGCATACGGAACGCCTGTTTATGATAGTGATACGAAGACATGGGGCATGAACATAAGCTTCGACATTCCAGGGGCGACAGAGATAGAAGATGCAGAGGGTAATGTTACTGAGATCATATTCCCAATCGATTTATTAAAAAGTTTTTCAGATGATGCGAACTATCCAGCGCTTTATCAATTACCATTCGACTATGAGCTTCCCATTGGCGGGAACTTTTCAAATATCTCTTTAGTCAATGCAACCGTTTACAAGGTTTACAACTTTTCGCAATACAAATTAAAGGACTATGGCAAGTGGCCTGTTGAAATCGTGCCTATGAATATGTCGTTGAACGAAACACTCGATGAAGAACTGGAACTCTATGATGGACCTCTGTTTCCGGATGTGCTTTTTGTAAACAGCACCGAGCACGATTCTCTCGCAAACAGAGACCGTGTCTTCGGGTCTGTTGCAGTGTTGCAGGTCAACGGAACGATTAACAAAACAATAGTTTACGATGAAATTATGTTGAAGCTGACTTATACCGCGCCAGTAGGAATAGAGGAGACGCATGTTGTGGCTGGAAATGATCTCGCGGTTTACGCCGCTATGGTTAGCACAGACGGAAAGACGCATCTTGTAAAACCTTCGCTGGTGATCGAAACTGTAGGTGGCATTATCTACAAAGAAGTTTCAGCAGAGAACATGACAGTGAGCGAGACACCGCAGACGGTAACGTTCGAGGTGAGTGATATAGAACTGCCGAAATACGTTGGGAGGGTTATTGCGACAGAAGAAGGGAAATACGTGGCAGAGACGAGCTTCACAGTCACGCTGCCAAACATCACTTCTTTCGCTCCGCCTTCACCGGTGAGCGATGTCGCGGATGCAACGAGAACCTTCAACATAACGATAGATCAAATCGTAAACGTAAGCTGGTACCTGAACGGAACTTATCTCTTCATGAATAAAAGCGTATCGGAAGCTAACTGCACGCTGCATGCAGAAGTAGTCGGCGAGCACAACGTATCGGCAATCGCATCCAACTCAAATGGCACGGATATGGAGACATGGGTATGGAATGTGACGGCGGTTCCAGCACCTGCACCGCCAAACATAACTTCTTTCGCTCCTCCATCGCCTGTTAACGATACGATTTGCAATTGGAGCACGTTTAGCGTTACTGTAAATCAAACGATAAACGTAAGCTGGTATCTGAATGATTCGTTCCTGTTTACGAACGAAAGCGTAACGGAAGCTAACTGCACGCTGCATGCAGAAGTAGTCGGCGAGCACAACGTATCGGCAATCGCATCCAACTCAAATGGCACGGATATGCAGACATGGGTATGGAATGTGACATCAGCCGTTGTCGTAGGACCGCCGAACATAACAGCTTTGTCTCCAGTTGAGGCTGAGGTGAGCGACACCGAGGGTGCATATAGAACTTTCAGCGTAACAGTTAATCAGACGGTTAACGTGAGATGGCTAATAAACGGAACACAAGTGAGATTCATTGATAGCGTGACTGAAGATAGCTACACAAATGTAAGCGCAGCAGTTGGATACTGGAATGTATCAGCAATCGTTGAGAATGAAAACGGAAGGGATATGCACACATGGTGGTGGAATGTGACCAAGGCACCATCGCCGTGTTACATCGCAACCGCAACTTACGGAACTCCTTTAGACGAGAATATAAACGTGCTTCGTGATTTCCGAGATGAGGTGCTTATGACGAATCCAGTTGGAGAAGCGTTCGTTTCTACGTATTACGGAACGAGTCCGCCGATTGCAGATGCGTTAAGAGAAAACGATGGATTGAGAACCATCACAGGATTGACTTTGATTACTCCGCTGGTGTATCTCTCGAAAATCGCATTGAACGGCATTTTGTTCGTGTTTATCATTGGATTGGCAGTGGTTCCCTTATATCTTAGAAAAGATAGAAAGAGGATTTTGAAACCGCTTTTAGTTGGAACAGGTGCGATTCTCGTGTTCACCGCTGCGATATTCTCGCTTGGATTCGTCGGATATACAATACCCATCTGTGCTGTTGTCGGCGCATACATGCTTCCTTTTGTGATACCGCTGTCGGTGGTTTTTACGCTGTGCACAGTTTTGAAACTGCACATGAATGTACGCCATAATATCAAAACGCATGCACAGAATTCAAAGATGTAAATGCGAATTTCGGTGGATATAGCAGAAAAAGCTTAAACAGGTAAGGGGTGGATAAAAGTTTTAGTTTTAATATCAAAAAGATTATATTTTTTCTTAGTAAAAAATGAGCACCAATCCAGTCACCATCAACCGGGAAGAGAGGGAATTAGAGAAAGTTTCCGTAGCTGAAGGGCTCAGCCTGGACAAACTGAAACGACTCATCAAAACAGGTAGAGTTGTAATTCCGAAAAACGCAAAGAGAGACATCATGTAACCCTCCGCAAAACCACCCCTGCCCCGATCCATTACGACTACCAGTTATCCATTCACACACCGGATTCAAGTTCTACACCTTCTCAAACCTGATAATCCGGGATCATGCAGGCGCATCGACAACATTTTAACCCGCTGCAGACATTATCCTGTTATGACAGACATACAGATACCCCCGATGATGGAAAAAGAGATTCATGCCTTGATCGAAACGAAATACTACCCCTCGATCTCAGAGGCAGTCAAGGACGCCTTCAGAGCG
>Ga0164318_10007642_pt1 | contig 10473 bp, 11 predicted proteins | sample GuaBasSedimGuay9_FD_113734 | JGI IMG/M metagenome (GOLD analysis project Ga0164318, IMG submission 113734) | Subseafloor sediment microbial communities from Guaymas Basin, Gulf of California, Mexico - Guay9, Core 4571-4, 0-3 cm | ecosystem: Environmental > Aquatic > Marine > Hydrothermal vents...
TAACTATACAGAGTGGCTTAAAAGTTCAAGTTCAAGGCTTGCTGCTTTTTTGTAAAGCGCAGTATACTAAGGTATATGAGCATTTACAAAAAGTAGCATAACGCAGAAATTGGGCTTTTTAGACAGTCTGTCGGTTAGTACAATGCTTTGTTTTCATTAGTTATAAAACATTTCCGAACTATTATTAATAAGTCTCAGCCAAAAAACCTGTATATTGGTTACTAAATATTTATTTCAATATTTTTATTAAATTATTGTACATTTGTTAAGTTGTATATTGCCAGCAGTATTAATTATGAAACAGTTATTCTTCTTTATTTTTCTCTCTTTATCTGCTATGTATAGCATTTGTCAAAGCACGAAAAGAGTTGACAGTTTGACTCAAATAACAAAGTATTCTAAAAATGATACCATAGTAGTAAATAGTTATTTAAAACTTTACGAAGAATTTGAGTATATAGATATTGATAGTGCTATTTTCTATTGTATTAATGCTCTTGATTTATCAAGAAGTATTAAGAATAAAAAACTTGAAGGCTATTCTTTATATTATTTAGGAGGTCTGTACGATACTAAAGGAGACTATGAGAATGCATATAATCTATATTTAGAAGCCTTAAATTTATTTGAAAAAATTAATAATAAGCAGGGTCTGGGAGGTTGTTATAATTGTATTGGTATATTGCATTGGGAACAATGCGAACAGGCCTCAAAAGAAGTACAAAATAAGAAGCTCTCAAAAGCTCTTGAATATATCAAGAAAGGTTTGAAATACTATACTGATATTGATTATAAAATGGGAATGGGAGTTTGTTATATGAATAATGGTATTGTATACAACGATTATGGAAAATTAGCTGAGAATAATGAATTAAGAAATGAAAGATATAATAAAGCAATTGAAAATTATAAAAAGGCAATTGCGAACTTTGAGATAATAAGTGATGGACGCAGCATTGCCGATTGTAATTTGAATATTGCACTTCTGTATTACGATATTTATTTGAATAAGAATGATAGTATATTAACGACAAAGTATTATAACCGTATAAACAAATACTTGATTTCTGCTAATAATCAGTACAAATCTAGTAATGATGTTTATGGAAAAGCAATGACTTTAAAGAATCTTGCCACTGTAAATATTGACTATTCAAGATCACAAGTTAATAAAAAGCCTTTTCTATTAGTGTCAATAAATTATGCAAAGGAGTCTTTGGAATACGCAAATGAACTTAATGCTTTATTCTTAAAATACGATGCCTATTATAGTCTTTATAAGGCATTCAAATATTTGAACAATACAGAGAATGCACTAAAATATCATGAGCTATACTTGGCAGTAAGAGATAGTGTACTAGATGCGAAAAAAGAAGAAACCATTCAGGAAATAGAAACTAAATATGAAACAGAAAAAAAGAATGGTCAAATAAAAGAACTTACCATTAAGAATATTAAAAGTGAAAGCACCAAAGCAATTTACCTTATAGTTGCGGGCTTTCTATTTCTTGTTTCTGTAATTATGGTCTTCTTTTTTAGACAAAAACAAAAAATAAATACTCTTCTTAATAGTAAGAATGAAGAATTAGAACGCCTTAATAATACCCAAAGTAAATTAATGAGTATTATTTCTCACGATTTTAAAGCTCCAATGTCTGCCTTCTTTTCTATTACTTCAACTTTAATATCTAAGATTGATGCACTTAAAAAAGCTGATATAGAAAAATATCTTAAACGAATGCAAAACTCTTCGCTTGGATTGAAAATCCAATTGGAAAATATGCTAAACTGGTCAATTTCACAATCTTCTGAAATCAGAGTAAATAAAGCTAAGTTTATTCTTTCTAATACAATTAGTAGACTAATATTAGTTTTGGAAGAATTTGCCAATGAGAAAGGAATAAGTATTCAATTTTCTGATAATGATGAGATAAGTATTAATTCAGATGAGCGATTAATTAGCATTATACTAAATAACTTGATAACCAATGCTATAAAGTATTCTGGCGATAATAGCACTGTAAAAATTGAGGTAAAGAGGAAGGAAAATAGAATTATTTTAATAGTTGAAGACCACGGAATTGGAATAAAAGAAGTAGATTTGAGAAATATGCTTTCAGATGATAATTCTCATCATAAAATTAATGATACGGGACTAGGTATGGTAGTTACCAAAGAGATTATCAAGAAACTAAATGGTAAATTATTAGCAGAGAGTAAATTGAATGTTGGTACAACTTTTTATGTAGAATTATATGAGTAAAACAAAGGTTTATATAGTTGATGATCATCAGATTGTAATAGATGGTTTGGAGACGTATTTTTTTGGTAATGAAGAATTTGAATTGGTAGGATTTGCAAATAGTTCTAAGAAATTATTTGAAGACCTTGGTGAATTGAAAATAGACGTTTTAATTCTTGATATTAATTTGCCAAATTTAAGTGGTATTCAAATTGCTAGAATTGTAAAACAAAAATACAATTCAATAAAAACAGTATTCCTGAGTGCTAATATTGATGAAAATTCGCTTAGTGATTCTATTGAAGCTGGAGGTATGGGCTATTTTACTAAAGATATTGACGAGGAGGATTTTTTTATTGGCTTAAATAAAATCAAAAAAAACGAGTCTTATTATAGTAAAGGAATCCATAATACTTTGTTTGGAGCGTACAGTAATAAAACCAACAAGAATGAATTTGTTAGTGATGTATTAAGCCAACGAGAAGTAGAAGTTATAAAACTTTTTGCCGATGGGCTTAGTTTTAAAGAAATTGCTGATGAGCTTTGTATAAGTACACGAACAGTGGAATCTCATAAAAAGAATATTCTAGTAAAATTAGATTTAAAAAACACCATTGAACTGGTAAAATATGCTATTCTTAATGGGATTTCTGACTTATAGATTTATTCAGATACTATTTATATAGCTCCAATATCAATTAGTCTAACAATTTGCTCAATCTGATAATCAGCACCATAAGGCTCGTATTTTACTTTTAGATTATATCCAAACAATCTCCCAACACCTTGCCAGAGAATTGCACTTACTGAGCCTCTAAGTTCTTTTAATAATTCGTAGGAAGTATTATTAGTTTCTCTATAGATGAGTTTTACAAGTATTTTTCCTTGTCCAATTGTAAATTTACGGAGCTTGCCTTCATATTCAGCACGAATTTCTTTCTCGGCAAGCTTCATCATCTTTTTCTTGGCTCTTTCGTTGGGTGCACTTCTTAGAAGGCTATCGTATTTCTGTAATTTCTCACCAGCCAGTTTAGCATAGGGGTATACTTTTTTTACATAACGAACCATGCGAGTATAGCGTATTTCTTGCTTCTTAGTTTTAAATTTTCGTGGAGTAACTATATAAACTGTCGAGAGATTAATGCTAGGAATAGTATCACCATCAACAATAACACCATAGCTTAATGTTCCAAATTGTGCATTCATTGGAACAGCAAAGAAAATAAAAAATAATATGATAAAACTTGTTTTCAGCATAATACAAAAGCGTTTATACGCAAAAACCTTACCGAGATAAAATGGTGATTCGTTTATTTGATGATTTGGTTATTTGAATTAATAAACCAATAATTGTTTTTACCGTTTATTAATTTCTTTCATAAACCTTCAATCGTTAACCTTCAATATGAGATTCTTTTCTAGCTTCTTAATTTCGCCAAATTAGTGCTCTCCAACTGAGTTCTTGCATATTTCTCATCAACTTTCAACTTTTTAATCTTCTTATTAGAAGGGATAGTAAACATTGCCTCAGTAAGAATTGCTTCCACTATAGAACGAAGTCCACGAGCTCCAAGTTTAAATTCTATGGCTTTCTCAACTATATAGTCGTAAGCTTCATCCGTAAATTCTATTTTCACGCCATCCATTTCAAACAGCTTATGAAACTGTTTAGAAAGTGCATTTTTAGGCTCTTTTAGAATTCGCACTAGAGTTTCCTTAGTAAGAGGATGCATATAAGTAAGCACAGGCAGACGACCAACAATTTCTGGAATTAGTCCAAAAGAACGGATATCTAAAGGAGAAACATATTGAAGAAGATTTTCTTTCTCAATTTTATCAGTACCTTTTTTGTTATATCCTATAACGTTGGTATTTAGTCTATTAGCAATCTTTTTATTGATACCATCAAAAGCACCACCACATATAAATAATACATTTTTGGTATTAACTCTAATCATTTTCTGGTCAGGATGCTTACGTCCACCTTGAGGCGGCACATTAACTTCTGCACCTTCTAATAGTTTCAATAAAGCCTGCTGAACACCTTCACCACTTACATCACGAGTAATACTTGGGTTATCACTTTTACGAGCAATCTTGTCTATTTCATCAATAAAAACAATTCCTTTTTCAGCTGCAGCAACATCGTAATCTGCCGCTTGAAGTAGTCTTACAAGCACATTCTCAACATCTTCACCTACATAACCTGCCTCAGTAAGTACAGTAGCATCAGCTATACAGAATGGAACATCCAACATTCTTGCAATGGTTCTTGCCATTAGTGTTTTACCTGTTCCTGTTTCTCCTACTAAAAGAATATTTGACTTCTCAATATCTACATCATCTTCCTTTTTAGAATGAGAAAGACTATAATTTATTCTTTTATAATGATTGTAAACAGCTACCGCTATTACTTTTTTAGCTTCATCTTGGCCAATTACATAATCGTCAAGCTTTCCCTTAATATCAAGAGGCTTAAGCAACTCAAGTAATTTTACATCGGAAGCCTTCTTATTGTTAAATTCTTCAGAGAGTATGTCTTTAGCTTGGTCGATACAGTTTTCACATATTTGACCATCAACTCCACTAATAAGAATTTCAACTTCACTCCTTTTTCTGCCACAGAATGAGCACTTATCTTCTACTTTTTTAGCCATCTATTTATTACTTGCGTTCTAAAATTTCATCTATCATACCATATTTAAGAGCTTCTTTAGCTGTCATCCAATAATCTCTATCACTATCTTTCCAGATTTGCTTATAGGTTTTATTAGAATGCTTAGAAATGATTTCGTAAAGCTCTTTCTTAAGTTTCTGAATCTCATTATGAGTAATTTCTATATCAGAAGCCTGACCAGAAACACCACCCATAGGTTGGTGAATTAATACCCTTGAATGAGGAAGAGCTGTACGTTTTCCTTTTTCACCAGCACAAAGAAGAACAGCACCCATAGAAGCAGCCATTCCTGTACAAATTGTAGCAACATTTGGATTGATATACTGCATAGTATCGTAAATCCCTAATCCTGCATATACAGAGCCACCAGGAGTATTTAAGTAAATCTGAATATCTTTATTAGCATCAACAGACTCTAAGAAAAGAAGCTGAGCTTGAATAATATTTGCCACATAATCGTCTATAGCAACACCAAGAAAAATAATTCTATCCATCATCAAACGAGAAAACACATCCATAGTAGCGATGTTCATCTGGCGTTCTTCGATAATAGTTGGTGAAATATAGTTATTGGCAATTGAAGTATATTTATCTAATGTAAGGCTACTAATTCCCTGATCCTTAATAGCAAATTTTCTAAATTCATTGTAATCCATAATGTAGTTATTTGGTTTTTATTCTTAATAAAAGTAAGAGTACAAATATAGGTTTTTTAATATTACGTGTATTGTTAATTATTGTGGTGAATGCAAAAACAAAAAAGCGAAAACATTGCATAAAACAACATTTTCGCTTTTCTTAGCTTTAATTAAACGCTCAGGAATGACCGTTTTACGACCTTAGGCCTTTTTTGCATTCTCCTTCTTAATCATTTCCACAAAATCATCATAGCTAATATTAAGATCCTTAACATTAGCATTCTCTTTGAAGAATTTGATTAGTTTTTGCTCTAAAACTTGGTCTGAAACTCTTTTAGCTTCTTCTTTATTCTGCATTACAGAATCAGTAACTTGATTTAAGATCTCATCATTTGAGTTATCATCAACACCACCAAAAGCTTGTAATCCTAGGATAGTTTTAATTTGGTCACGTAATTCTTGTTCTTTAACAATAAGGTCGTTCTTTACAATAAGATCTTCCTCTATTAACTGCCAACGTAAAGTATCACGGTATCCAACATATTGTTGTTCTAATTCTTCTGGAGAAATTCTTTTATCGTCTTCTTCACGTTTGTTAGATTCAATAATCCACTCTTTTAAGAATTCGTCAGGAAGGTTAAAATTAGTTTGCTTAATTAAAGAATCAACCATATCATTGAAGAATTTACGTTCTCCCTCAGCTTTGTATGACTTTTCAATATCGTCAGCGATACGAGCTCTTAACTCCTCTTCAGTTGTGATATTAGCATTCTCATAAACCTTTGAGAATAATTCTTCATTCATTTCAGCAGGTTCAATATGACTTACCTCAGCAATTGTAAATTGGAAATCAGAAGATATATCTTTAGCAATATCTTTACCAATATTTAGTAAACTTCCAACTTCAGTATCGTTTTTGAAAGCCTTCTGTGGATTGAAGACAACATTAGCACCTACTTTCTTACCAATGAATTTAGTTTTGATTGTTTTTAACTTAATAAAATCAACACTTAAACTTGCTTTTTCATTGCTAATACCACCTTCTTTAACGTTCTTATCGTCGTCAAGTTCAACTATGCTACCCATTACAACATCACCTTCAGAAACAATTTCAGGATTAGTTTGAGTTCCCAATTGAGTACGAATATTCATTAAGTATTTTTCTACAGCCTCATCATCAAACATTATGTTGTAGTTTGTAAGCTCAACTGTATCATCAACTTTAAGTTCAAATTCAGGACGAAGACCTACTTTATAAAAGAAGTCAAATTCTTTTTCATTTTTGAAATCAATTGGTTTCTGATTTTCAGCATCAGGTAATGGTTGTCCTAAGATAGAAATCTTATTATCAGCCAAATATTTGTCCAATTCTGTTCCAATAGAATTACTAACCACATCGGCAGTAACTGCTTCTCCGTGCATTTTCTTAATCATACCTGCAGGCACTTTACCAGGTCTAAAACCAGGAATATTTGCTTGTTTACGGTACTGAGTTAATGATTTGTCGACCTCTTCTTTATAATCACTTTCAGCAATATGAAGGTGTAATTGAAGGGTTAATTCGCCGATAGATTTTTGAGTAATTTCCATATTAAATTTTAATTTAATAGTGATGTATAAATAAAAAAAGCACCTAAAGGTGCGTTATTTTGGTAATAAAGTAATCCAAGAACCCTTGAATTACTTTATTAGCCTTTGATGTGCGGATGAAGGGACTCGAACCCCCACGCCTCTCGGCACTAGATCCTAAGTCTAGCGCGGCTACCAATTACGCCACATCCGCAACTAGTTTTCCTGTTAAAACAGGAGTGCAAAGATAAATATATTTTCTAATTACAAAACAATTTATTTAAAAAATATTTTTATGGCAATTATTAGTCCTAATACAGTATGTGTCAGATTAATAAATGTAATTATTAAAATAGGAATCTTTCATATAAATAACCCATTTGAGTTTTTTATATATAATAAGGTGTATCAAACTTCATTTGATAATTAATAGAGGGTAATTATCATCGCTGCTTTTAAAATTTCAATTTAAAATAATTATTATAATAATAATTGTAATTCATTTTTTTGTACTTTAGCGCACTGATTTGAGGAGAGGTGCTCGAGTGGCTGAAGAGGCACGCCTGGAAAGCGTGTAAACGTGAAAGTGTTTCGAGGGTTCGAATCCCTCTCTCTCCGCAGGAAGAATGAGTATAATTAAATAATATTATATAAATTGAATACTTAAACAATTAATTTTTTAATCAATAACACTGACATGAAAAAACTTTTTGCGTTACTGACCATGGTGGCCTTTTTAACATTTGGCCCTTTGTCTCAGACTTTTGCTCAAGATCAAGTTGAAGAAGTTCAAGTTGAACAAGCAACTAATGATGAATCTACAGAAATGGTAGACTCAACAGCTACTGAAACAGACACAACAGTTGCCGCTACTGAAGCAGTAGAGACAATGGAAACAACAATCGATGACGAAGAATTATTAAAAAAAGATGATACTTTTCACCAAATTTTGAAAAGATATTTCATTGAAGGTTCAGCAGGCTTTATGTCTACTGTACTTTTAGCATTAATTCTTGGTTTAGCATTGTCAATTGAAAGAATTATTTATTTAAATCTTGCTACTACTAATACTCAAAAGCTTTTAGCTGGTATTGAGGGTGCTTTAAAATCAGGTGGTGTAGATGCTGCTAAGGATATTTGTCGCGATACTCGTGGTCCTGTTGCTAGTATTTTTTATCAGGGATTGATGAAGTACGATGAAGGGCTTGACAATGTTGAGAAATCAATTGTAGCTTATGGTAGTGTTCAAATGGGACGTCTTGAAAAAGGCCTTTCTTGGATTTCATTATTTATCGCTCTTGCACCAATGCTTGGTTTCATGGGTACTGTAATTGGTATGATTCAGGCATTTGATACGATTCAGCAAGCTGGTGATATTAACCCTACTGTTGTGGCTGGTGGTATTAAAGTAGCACTTTTAACAACTGTTTTTGGTTTGATTGTAGCGATCATCCTTCAAGTTTTTTATAATTATTTACTAGCTAAGGTTGAAAGCCTTGTTAATGACATGGAAGATTCTTCTATCTCATTCATGGATATTTTAGCTGATAATAAAAAATAGACTCGCCTTATGGATAATAATATATTTGTTAAAGTAACAAAGGTTTTAATGATTCTCTTCATGGTTGCTGGAGTAGTATTTACTGCATTAGTAATAGTGAATTCTGAGGATATGAAAACTAATATGGCTTTGGCTGATAAAATATTGAATCCAACTTTTGGTCTAGGTTATTTCCTATTGGGTTTAGGTATTCTAGTAACATTAGCGTTTGCAGTAGCACAAATGATTGCTTCTCCAAAAAGTGCGTTAATGGTTGTAATTAGTTTAGCTAGCCTTGGAATAATTTATTTTGTTGCATATATGAGTGCTTCAAATAATATAGACGCTCAAGTTTATCAAGATTTCAATATTAACAGCGTAGAGTCTAAAATAATAGGTTCATTAATTTATTTAGTATATTTCTTAGGAGGATTGTCTATTTTGGCAATTATCTACTCTGGAATTAATACTTTCTTATTAAAACGATAGTATATGGCTGCTCGTGAAACACCCGAAGTAAGTGCCGGATCAATGGCTGATGTAGCATTCCTGCTTTTAATTTTCTTCCTTGTTACTACAACAATGGATGTTGATTCGGGAATTGTACGTAAGTTACCTCCGCCACTTCCTAAAGATATGCCTAAGCCACCGCCTGTTAAGAAACGGAATGTTTATTCTGTTCTAATCAATTCCAATGATATGTTGTTGATAAATGGAGATGTAGGTAGCTTAGATGATTTGCGTACCAATGTTAAAGAGTTTTTAACTCCACATGTTCCTGATAATCCTAATTTTCCTGAAACCAAGGAAGTAGATCTTGACTTTATAGGTAAATATCAAAAGTCAAAAGGAATTGTATCAATGCAGAACGACCGTGGTACTTCATATAAAACATATATACATGTTCAAAATGAATTGGCAGCTGCAGTACGTGAACTTAGAGATGAATTGTCAAAACAATATTTTGGCATGGATTTTAAAACGCTTTTAGAAACGGATAAAGACAAAGCTAAAGCAGTACAAAAAGCTGTTCCAATGTCTATTTCTGAAGCTGAACCCGCAAATTTTGGAGGAAATAAATAATGGCTAAATTTAGAAAAGAAGGAGGGAAAAAACTCCCAGCTATATCGACATCATCTTTACCTGATATCATTTTTATGCTATTATTCTTCTTTATGGTTACTACTGTAATGAGAGAAGTTAGCCTTGTTGTAAAAATAGTATCTCCTGAGGCAAGCGAAGTGCAGAAACTTGAAGATAAATCTTTAGTAAGTTTTATTTATATAGGCAAACCTGTAAAGCGGTTAGCTGCTAAATGGGGAGATGGTGACCGTATTCAATTGAATGATGCATTTGCAGAAGTTGACCAAATTAGAGACTTTGTTTCTCTTTCTGTTGAGAAAATAGCAGAATATAAACGTAAGAAACATATTATCTCTATGAAAGTAGATGAAAATGCCAAGATGGGTATTGTTACAGATGTGAAACAAGAACTACGTAAAGCAAACGCTTTGAAGATTAACTATTCTACTAGAAAAGTTGCTCAGACAACATCAAAGTAAATTGCTAAACATAATATTTATTTAAAGCTGCTCTTCGGAGTGGCTTTTTTTATTGGAATATGATAATTAGCTTAGCTCATTATGGATAGATAGTCCGTTAATTTTCGCGAATAAAAATATACGTTATACCAATTTGGTATCAAAATACGCTATAAATAAATTGGAATATATTTTCCTATTAGAAGGCAAAAATTATTTGCATAGCCGTAGCTATGGAAATAATATTTAACGCAGTAATAGGGAAA
>Ga0164318_10007643_pt1 | contig 10472 bp, 10 predicted proteins | sample GuaBasSedimGuay9_FD_113734 | JGI IMG/M metagenome (GOLD analysis project Ga0164318, IMG submission 113734) | Subseafloor sediment microbial communities from Guaymas Basin, Gulf of California, Mexico - Guay9, Core 4571-4, 0-3 cm | ecosystem: Environmental > Aquatic > Marine > Hydrothermal vents...
TCCTTTCCAAGGCCCGATCCCTGGGTATGAGGACGCTTCGTCAGGACGGCCTGCAAAAAGTCCTTGCAGGTGAAACAACCTTTGAAGAAGTTATGAGAGTCACGAATTGATTTGGTGATTTAGTGATTTGGTGATTGAAGAAAATTAATGATTTAGTGATTGAAGAAATTTGGTGATTGTTGGGTATGCCTACTTTTGCTTATGAGGCCCTGGATGTTAAAGGGCAAAAGATTGAAGGGACCGACGAGGCTGCAAGCCAGGATCTCTTGATTTCCATGTTAATTTCCCAAGGCCTTCAACCTGTTAAGGTTAAGAGGTTAAAGCAGTTCTATGCTTTATGGGGCAGGAAAGGGGTCAGATTCAGCCATGATGATCTCCTTTACTTCACCAGGGAATTGGCTGATCTTCTGGAGGCCGGTGTCCATTTGGAACGGGCCCTGGTCATCGTGGAAGATGCTGCTGAGCAGGAGACAATACGTGTGCTGATTAATACCATAAGACAGGAAATCCACGGGGGTAAAAAGCTGTCAGAGGCATTATCCTCCTATCCCGACATATTTAACCGCCTCTACATTAATATGGTGCGGGTAGGCGAGTTAGGGGGTGTCCTCCCTGTGGTTCTCAAGAAGCTGGGTGGTTTCATCGAGCGTTCAAGAGATATTCGAAAATTTATTATTACTTCATCAATCTATCCAAGCATCCTGGCCCTGGTGGGCGTCTTGTCCGTTTTTATCCTGGTAACATTTGTTGTGCCGAAGTTTGGTCAGATATTTGAGGATCTTAATCAGCCCATGCCTCTGGCTACCAAGTTCATTGTTGGGGCCAGCATGTTTCTGCAGTCATGGTGGTGGCTGTTAGGCCTGGTTATTCTTGTGCTTAGCACTGGTTTTTACTCCTATATCAAGTCGCCTGAAGGGATGGCCTGGTGGGACAGAGTGGTGCTTCGTCTGCCCTTGGCCGGCCCAATGTTGCTGAAGATAGAACTCGGTCGTTTGGCCCGTACTCTGGGTACCTTGCTTGAGAGCGGCGTTCCCATACTCAAGGGTATTTCCCTTTCGGGAGAAGTAGTGTCAAACAGCGTTATACAGAGTGCTGTGGATGATCTGTACAAGGGGGTCCGGCAGGGAAAGAGTCTCAGCCAACTTATGAAACAGGCGAAGGTTTTTCCCTCGCTTATGGTTCACCTGGTGGCTGTCGGAGAGGAAACTGGGGCTATGGGGTCTATGCTTTTAAAGATTGCAGATGATCTTGAAGAAAGGGTCCAGCACGATACCAAGGTCTATTTATCCCTGGTGGAACCGATAACCATAGTCCTCATGGGAATTATAATCGGCGGGATTATCCTGTCTATGCTCCTTGCTATATTTAGTATTAACGATGTGGCTTTATGAAAGGTGGAAGCTCAAGGGGTTTTACGCTAATTGAACTCCTTGTAGTGCTGGTACTGATAGGCATCTTTAGTTCTCTGGTTTTTGTGTCTGTTGCCGGAGGGATACTTCGGTCTGAAGAGAGGCGTTTTGTTCAGTCCTTTACACAGACCTTGGTCCGGGCCAAGTCCGCAAGCCTGGGTAGAGGCGAAGCAGTCAGGTTTTTTATTGATGGAGAGAGCAGGACTTTTTGTGTTGAAGGCCGCAAATGGCAGAATATCCCAGAGTCAATAAAGGTGGAAGGCGAGGGAGTGGGGGAAGTGGAACCAGGTGTTCATGCAGTGACTTTTTATCCTGATGGAAGTTCAAGCGGTGGGGAAATTGATCTCAAATGGGAAGGAGGTCGTCTGGACCGGATAGTGATAGACAGGTTCCTGGGGCTGATACGCATGGAGCGCATTTTATCGTGACAATCACCAAACCACCAAATCACCAAATCACCAAATTCTCCTCAGGTTTTACCCTCATAGAGGTCTTGGTTGCTACGGCAATAATGGGTATTTCGCTTGGGGTGTTGCTTTCGGGCTTTGCGCAGGGCCACAGGCAGGCCTTTAGGGGCGATATGGCCAGAGAGGCAGCGTATATAGCAGAATCTGTGCTTTATGGATTGGCCACCAATGAGCTTGAATCCCTGTCGTCAAGTAAGGAGGACGTAGAAGATCATCTCGGGTGGAGCTATAAGGTGGAGATTCGGGACCTGGTTTTGAAGATAACAGCTCAGGATCAGGATTTGGAAGAGATGGAAATCCCTGAGTTGAAGGAGCTTGTTCTTACCGTACAACCTCCGTATGATGCCCATCCTTTTGTATTGACCAGTTGGATACCGGCAGAACAGATATGAGGGAAAAAACAATCACCAAATCACCAAATCACCAAATCACCAGATCCTCATCAGGCTTCACGCTTCTTGAACTCTTGATTTCTGTCTCTCTTATTGCTGTTTTGGTTCTTATTCTTTCCATGTCTGTTCGTACTGGACTGAGAGCTTACAGCAGGGGGAAAGAGGTTAACGAAGGTTTAATGGTTGTATCCGCTATTGAAGGACTTTTGGGCAGACAGCTCAGGGCCGTGGTGAGAGAGGATGAATCTGATCTAAAGAATTTTTCTGAGTTTAACGGTGAGGAGAACGAGGTCTCATTTGTGACTACCCATGTGCCGCTAGGCTCTCAGGCAGGTGGTCTTTTCAAGGCGGTTTATCGTTTTGATGAGAGAGGGAAAAAACTTATCTATGCTCAGAAGGTCATCACCAGACCTGAAGATCTGAAAGAGGTTCTTCCTGACAGAATAGACCCGGAAGATAAGGAGGACCTGATGGAACAGGGCTGGGGTCTTTCGATTGTAGATGGGATAGATTTTCTGGCCTTTACATATCAGGGTACATTGCAGGATGAATCTACCCCTGAGGATTGGCCGGATGGCTGGAATAAAAAGGGCAAGGTGCCCGAGGCAGTGGCCATGGGCTTGGCTTTTTCCGATGATGCTGAGGAGCCAGCAACCATCTGGCGGATTTTTTATACAAATCCCTTTTTGATTGTTGATTGATGGATTTTTGATTTTTGATTGATGGAATGAGGAAAGTGATAATTGAGGAATTGAAGGATTGAGGAATTGAGGAATTATAATCAAAAAAAGCACATTCAATTTCTCAATTTATGAATTATTATCAAGTGACGGGTTTCAAGTGAATGAACAGAAAGGTACGGTTCTTGTATTGGTTCTGTGGGTGTTGACCCTGCTTACACTGGTCGGTGGTTTGTATGCGGTTGAGGCCAAAATTCGCAGGAATTTGGGACAATATGCCTGGGATGCCTTGCAGGGCCGGGAGGCTGCGAGGTCTTTACTGCTTCTTGCAACGAGCAAATTGTCTCCTCCCGGAACCGACAAGGAAAAAGCAGAGGACGGTCTTTTTGCTGACGGGAGTATGTATAAAGTGAGATTTGGAGGCAGAGATGCCTGTTTTACCCTGCAAGATGAGAATGGAAAGCTCGATCTTAATAACAGTTCAGAGGATCAGGTCAGGGAGGTGGTGAGAGCAATTTTGGGGGATGAGGAGCTTGAAGCTGCGGATACTATAGTGGATGGTATTTTGGACTGGAAAGATTCCGATAAGCAGACGAGGCTGCACGGGGCAGAGGATGATGTCTACCAAGACAGGTCTCCGCCATACTACCCTGCTAATGGTCCATTTCATTTATTGGATGAACTGCTTTTGGTAAATGGTGTTGGTCAGGAGGCGTTTTACGGGCCTATAAACTGGTCATCCCAGGAGGAAGACGAAGACAGCGAGGTGGTATGGCAGGGTGGCCTCTGTGATTTATTCACTGTTTACAACAAAAACGGCGATGTAAACAGGGACTGTGCGCCTTTACCTCTTGAGGAAATTCTTGGTGCCGAATTTGGTGGTAATAGTACATCAACCCGTGAAGTAGTGTGTCTCAGGGTTTGGTTCGGCAGTCGTATATACCAGGTTTACTGGAATTCTCAATCTGGGACAAAGGAGTCCAAGGTCAAGCATTGGACTGAGGCAATTACTTTGGGAAACAAAGGCTCAACGTGGTCAGAGAACGAGAAATAACAGGTATTTATCTGGACGAGTCCAAGCTCGATGTCTTTTGTCTTAAGGGGCGGCTTGGAAAATGGTCTTCTGTTCAACCGCCCCATAAGTTTGATGATACCGGGCGTTCCCTGGCAGAACAGGTAAAAGGCGTACTTCAGGCTATTCGTCCCTCGCGAAAGCGCAAAATATGTCTGGCCCTTTCTCGCAAAAATCTGTTTTTAAGGGAGTTAAGCTTTCCACAGTTGGAACCGGACGAGGCGGCAAATGCAGTCCGTATGGGAATAGGGCTTCATATACACCTGAAACCGGATGAGATATACCATGATCAATGGGCATTCAAACGTGGAGATGAGACCGTGGTGCTTCTGGCCTATATCCCCAGAAGTTTTTTGGATCCAATACTCCGGGCGGTTCGTGAGACAGGCCATGGCAAATCGCTTGGTCCTATATCACCTGCGACTTTGGGGCTGGATATCCTGCTGCGCAGCAGTACAGAAGCATCTCTTCCCTGCGTCAGCCTCGGTCGCCAGGGAGACGGCTTGTGTGTTTCCCTCCATGGTGTTTACGGGTGGGAAGGTTCACATTCCGTATCAGTTTCAGATGAAGAAGATGTCTCGATGGACCTGCAAAAGCTTGCTCAACATCTCCCTTCTCCCTTCTTCAATCTTGCAATAGCCCCTGTCTATGCGGTGGGGGATTTGGGTACGGCAATTCCGGATCCTCCCCCCAGAGATCCATGTAATGCCATAAAGGACCTTTTGAATATCTGTGGACAGGAGGGCAAAGTCACCTGGGGGTTATGTGCTGCTTCACTGGGACTAACTTCTTATCCTGCAATTTCTTTCCAGGAAGGTGCTCGTCGTAAACCTTTCCGTTTGCGTATAAAACCGTATCAATTTGTGGTTGGGGCAGCAGCTGCGGCAATGATATTGGTCACAGGTTTTCAGGGCTTACAGTTACAGCACCGTGTCCAATCTGTTCATAAGATGGAACAGGAGGTTAAGAAACTACAAGAACATCTGTCACCCATGTTGAATACCCAGAAGCAGTTGGAACAGATTGAAAATCAGCTCAAGGACCTGGGAGAATTCAGGGTTGAGAGGCCTCCTGAGCTAAAGGTCTTAAAGGCCGTAGCTGAACTTACGCCTCCACAGACCTGGATAAAAAATTTCAATCTTAAAAAGGACAGGCTAAAGGTCACCGCCGAGGGTGGTTCTGCAGTAAAGACCATGGGAAAGTGGCGTCAGAGTCCTCTTTTTTTAGAAGTCAAACTTATATCTCCTGTCACAAAGGACCGGCAGCAAAGGGAACGTTTTACAGTGCAGATGAAGCTGGCTGGCGGAAAAGGAAGGGCGAGTAGTGGCAATTAGTCGTCAGCTCTCAGGTAAAAGAAGCCCCTTATTACGTTATGGTTTATTGGTAATAGGACTTATACTCTGGTACAGCCTGATATGGAATCCATTATCCGGCAAAATTGAGGAATCGGGTAGCAGGCTTGAGGCCCAGGAGGCAAAAATCGGGCGTTTGGAGCGGGACATCAAACGTCATCGTGGTATAGATAAGCGCGTTATCCAGTCGGAGCAGCGACTCGCGACTGATAAAAAGGGGCTCATGCCCGGTGATACTCCCCAACTTGTAGCATCCAATTTACAGGATATTTTACTCAAGATGGCCTCTGAATCCGATCTCCAGGTAATTACTTATAAAACAGGCCGGGTCCGCAAATGGAGAGGTTATCAACTAGCCGTAGCTACTTTCAGTGCCAAGACAGATATTAAGAAGCTGGTCAAATTTCTGAAAATATTAGACGATGATCGCAGGGTATTCCGAATACAGAGTATGAGCGTGGTTAAAGTAAAGGGGCGAAATCCACATCTTAGGGTCAATCTCGAAGTGGAAGCTCTCTTTATGAAAGCCGGGTCTAAGGGGTAAGGTCAAGATGAGAATACAAGATTGGAGATGGATGGTCTGGAGCTTGGTTGTCATATGTTTTTTAGGATCCATTCAAAGCCTGGCGTTTGCCCAGGATCCCATTACGCAGGAGATCCAGCCAGACGAAGGTGAAAATATCTTGCCTGATTCAAATGCAATTGTAGTAAAGTCTCCCTTTTCAGGAGCCAAAGCTGGTGAACATCGTCAAATAGACATTACTCTGGATAATATGGATATATATCCTGTCCTGGATCAGGTCCTGGGGCGTATTTTGGAGCTTAACTATGTTGTGGATCCAGCCATTAAGGGGACAATTTCACTTAATATCAAGGGCGATTATACCAAGAGTGAATTCCTTGATCTTTTCAATTCCATACTACAGATACACAACTTGGCTATAACCCGCGGCGCCCAAGGTCTTTATAAGGTAGTACGGAAGACCAGCAGTGCCAAAGCCGGATCAGAAGTGGTAAATATCGGAGAACGGGTTCCCTATCCAGGAGATGTAATCAGTGTTTTTCAACTTCATTACCTCTCGGCAGCCCATGTAATCGCAAATCTCAGAAATTTTATTTCTCCAGGGGCGGTCATTGTGGCCGAGCCAAGTTCCAATGCCGTTCTCCTGGTAGATACTGCAGAAAATGTGGCCAAGTTGTCCAAAATATTGGCTTTAATGGACACGGATCTTTTTAAGGATATACATTGGCGCTTCTATACTTTGGAGCACACCGATGTGGATGATCTGTCAAAAGACCTGAATAAGATATTCAAAACAAAGGGGCTTTACATAAGGCAGGGTATTGATCCCGGCGGTTTCCAGATCATGCCTTTAAAGACCATCAACGCAATACTTGTGGTGACTAAGTGGGAGGAAGTCCTGGATGTGGTAGGCAACTGGGTTGCTGCGCTGGATAAGGGGCAATCGGAAAAAGGCGCTCATGTATATGTCTATTTTGTAAAGAATGGGTTAGCGAAGGATATAGCGGATATACTCAAGCAGCTTTACGGTGGAAAGAAATCCACTAAATCTTCTTCCACTAAAAAAACTGTTTTGGTAGAACGCGAGAAAAAAATCAAAAAAGCAGAAACATCTGTCAGCGGTGAACTCTCAGGCGAGGTGGAGATTATAGAGGACGAGGTCAACAACGCAATTCTTATAAAGGCCAGGCCAAGAGACTATGCCATTATGGCGGACGTATTAAAGAAAATCGATGTTGTGCCAAGGCAGGTGCTCATAGATGTTATGGTTATAGAGGTCTCGCTGGATGATACAATCCAGTATGGTGTGGAGTGGTTCTTTAAGAGCAACATAGGGCGGTACCCTGGAAATGTTGCATTTACGGATCAAGATCTCGGGAGCTTGGCTAAAGATACAGCGCTTGGTACGGGCATCGGAGGATTTGCCTATAGCCTGTATGGCGCAGGCGGTGATCTTCGATCCTTAATTAACTTGTTAGCTACGGAAACTGATCTGAACATACTGTCTGCTCCTAACATCCTTGCTGTGGACAACAAGGAATCCAGTATCGAAGTAGTGCACGATGAACCTACCGTGACCAGTACGAGTTCGAGTACTGAGGGGACACGTAATACCACGACCATTCAGTACAGGGAGGTTGGCATAAAACTCCATGTAACGCCATGTATTAACGAGGGCGGGCTCGTTCGGATGGAGATAGCCCAGGAGGTCAGCTCTCTCCTCAAAGAAAAAGAGGTGGGGGGTATCAAAACGCCTTCCTTCCAGAGCCGGAAGGCAACGACCAACCTGGTGGTAGAGAACAGGCATACTATTGTGATAGGCGGCTTAATGCAGACACATCAAGAGAAAAGCCACCATGGGATTCCCCTCCTCAAGGACATTCCGATCCTGGGGTATCTGTTTGGAAGCAAAGGCTACACAACCATGAAGACAGAACTTTTGTTTGTTATCACACCTCATGTGATCCAGACCCAGGAAGAGGCAGACGCCTTGACTGTGGAGTTTGCCAAAAAGGTGGAATCCCTGAGGAAAGTATTAAAGCAAAAAGGCGTGCTTCAGGAATAGGATATATTAAGACAGGAAGGCATGATTCAGGAATAGGATAGAGTGAAGACGGAAGATTGATGCCAACAGACTACACACATAATAGAGCTTCTTATGGGAAATGGTCCTTTCCCGCCCTAAATGCTCCAGTATTCAGGCCCGGTGATTTTAAAAGGCTTTGGGCCGTTTTATTAGTAATTGCTATTTGGCTTTCTATTTCAGTAATATCGCAATGCCTTGAACCAGGGGCTGTTCATGCCAAAGAATCTCAGGTTGAGTCTGGTCCCTATGAAATCATTATCAGCATGGATCCATTTGATCCTGAGCGAGGCAAAAATCAAGCCGTAATCTCAGTAGTAGAGAAAGATTTGAAAGGTCGGTACCAAGTCTATGGTACTATTATTGCTGGAGAAATGCGTCAGGCTTTTCTTATGGTTGAAGCTTCCAAGCCTGCTCCCGGTCTGCGTAAAAAGGTGGCTAGGGGATCTCAAAAAAACTTGCGTATTGTAACTGTTGGGGACGTTGTTGATGGCTGGCGTGTAGCGGATATAACAGCTCAAAGTGTTAAGTTTGAATCGGATGGGGAATATGTTGAAGTTGGTATATTTGATGAAGCCAAGAAAGAGAGAAAGGCCACAGCTCCAGTTGCCTTGCAGACTCCCCGTCCAAAGCCAGAGGTAAGGCGGGTTCCTCAATCAATACCAGCAAAAAGGCCTTCCTCCGGCAAGCCGGGTTCTTCTTCTCAAAAAAAGCCTGGCAAAAGGATCCCAAGGAATTCAAAAAAGCCTACCACCAAGGAATCTCAAGAAATAATCGGGAAGACAGGGAGTGGTAAACACCTTGAGGTTGTTATCCCACCCGCACCTTCGGACCATTCTTTCCTAGAGCTTATAAAAAAGGCAAAAGAAGAGTAAACTCTTACAGCTCGGTGGTTTGCGGTAAAACGGACGTTGTAATCCCGTGAACGGTTACGAGTAATTTCTGCGCACAATCAGGTGATTTCCCTGAGGCATGCTTTAAGATTTTCAGGATTCTCCCCTTGAAATACAGAAGCAGATTCTTCAGGAAGACACTTCCTTATCAGGTTGCCGAGCACCTTTTTTGGGCCAAGTTCAATAAAGTTTGATATTCCGTCCCTGTCCATGTTGATTACGATTTCATACCACCTGACAGGCGAGCATATCTGTTTTTTCAGGAGGTCCTTAATTTCCTCCGGGTCTGATTCCGGCTTTGCCGTGACATTACTGTAAATCGGGATTTCAGGCTCACAAAAAGAGACTTTACCCAAAATTTCAGAAAAGCGCCTTGATGCCTCCTCCATAAGGGGGCTGTGATAGGCGCCGGAGACCTTCAGGGGAATCGCCCTTGCCCTTTTTGCCTTAGCTTCCTTGCACAAATCGCCTACCAGATCCGTTTCTCCGGTGACTACGATCTGCTCCGGCGAATTGTGATTAGCCAGGACCAGGATGCCTTTTTTTGCCAAGGGCGCAATTAATTCCTCCAGCTCTTTCCTGGTGAGGCCGATCACGGCGGCCATGGCCCCGGGGTTTTTATCCCCTATTTCCTTCATAAGTCTGCCTCTAGCCTGGACTAACTTGAATGTGTCTTCAAGGCTAATGACCCCGGCGGCCCACAGCGCCGGATATTCTCCCAGACTGTGTCCTGCTGTTGCCGCCGACTTTAATCCCATATTCCTGGCGGCCATGCAGCAAATGATCTCTACAGCGGTCAGACAAGGCTGGAGATTTTCAACCTGGGTGAGTTTTTCCATCGGTCCTTCAATGCAGAGCTTTTTCAGGGGAAGCCCTGTTAACTCTTCCGCCACAGAAAAAACATGGGCCGCATCAGAAACTGTTTCCAATAAGGCCTTGCCCATTCCAACATATTGAGAACCCTGTCCTGGAAAGACAAAGGCCAGATTGTTTTTCATTATTAGAAGTCCTCCACGAATTAGCCTATCAGGTTAATAGCTTATCAATTTATTATATTTTGAACCTATAAAAGCAAATGACCGTTGGGTTGCGCCAATGCTTTGTTATTGTTAATGAATGGTATCAACAACTTTTGGCTTTATCAAGTATTTGATTCCCTGGAGGGGTTTAATTTCCGGCCAAATTCGACAATAGGGGTAACCACTTCATTGTCCTTGGGTATGTTGTAGAACCCAACAAATTCATTAAAATTCCATTGATCCTATGTGCGCAGACCCCAGCCAAGCTCTTTGAATTTTTCCTGATCTGTCTTTCCTTCCAGCCGTAGAGCCCAAACAAGCGGAAGGTCCATGTTATAATGCCTGTCTATTCCATGCTGCGGCCATGGAATGGGAGATTGTCGATATTACCAAAATTGGATGCTCTTCCGCTATTACTTTGATTTAGAAATATGCTTTATTTTCAATAGGTTATAAATAGAGCCTTGATTTGCTTAATCACGTAGATTGGGTTGAGAGACAGAGCCCCGAAATCCAACAATAGCTTAATATCGTTGGGTTTTGCTTCGCGAAACCCAACTTACCAAAAGTGACCGAAGTGAA
>Ga0164318_10007644_pt1 | contig 10472 bp, 8 predicted proteins | sample GuaBasSedimGuay9_FD_113734 | JGI IMG/M metagenome (GOLD analysis project Ga0164318, IMG submission 113734) | Subseafloor sediment microbial communities from Guaymas Basin, Gulf of California, Mexico - Guay9, Core 4571-4, 0-3 cm | ecosystem: Environmental > Aquatic > Marine > Hydrothermal vents >...
AAGGAGGAGTCGAACTTTTATACAAAGCTGATCTTTCCAAAATTGAAAAAAAAGATTGGGCTCAAGCAATGGATGGTTTGAAAGAGGTAATCGAAAACAGAATTAATATTTTTGGAGTAAGAGAGGCGGAGATTGAGACAATTGCAACAAAAGAAGGTTATCGCTTAAGTGTCAAAATTCCAGGGATTAAAGATCCAGAGGCGGCAATAAGAGAAATTGGTAAAACTCCTTATTTAGAATTTAAAGAAGAAAGGACAAAAGAAGAAAGAGAAAAGATCATTAAAGAAAATGTAAAAGAGGTGCCAGAAGATTTAGATGTAAATGCTCTTTGTTTTAATAAAGATTTTATTTTAGGTTTTATATTACAATTTGGCAAAGACCCCTGTTTTAAGAGTACTCAACTTACAGGCAGGTTCTTAAAAAGAGCTCAACTTGCCTTTGATCAAAATACGGGCGAGCCAGTTGTAACTTTAGAATTTAACAAAGAAGGCTCCAAGATTTTCGAAGATTTAACTCAAAAAAATGTAGGCAAGATTTTGGCAATTTACATAGACAATGTTTTAATCTCTGCTCCGAGGGTGCAAGAGAAAATTACAGGAGGTAGAGCAAGAATTACAGGTAAATTTACAGTGAAAGAGGCAAAAGAATTGGCTAATAATTTAAACGCAGGGGCCCTACCTGTTCCAATTGAACTTATCTCTCAAAAAACTGTAGGTGCTACTTTGGGAATGTTATCGCTTCAAAAAAGCTTGAAAGCAGGTATTATCGGTTTTTTGGCGGTAATTGTATTCTTGATTATTTTTTATAGATTTCCTGGATTTTTGGCCTCGCTTGCTTTACTTATCTATGTTGCAATCATCCTCTTTTTATTTAAAACGATCCCTGTTACTTTAACCTTAGCAGGAATAGGTGGTTTCATTTTATCAATTGGCATGGCAGTTGATGCAAATATTTTGATTTTTGCAAGAATGAAGGAGGAGAAAAAACAAGGAAAAATGTTTCTCGAAGTTGTCAAAGAAGGATTCTCAAGAGCCTGGCCTTCAATTAGAGATAGCAACCTTACCACCTTGCTAATAGCACTGATTCTCTTTACAATTGGCTCCAGCTTTGTGAAGGGATTTGCAACAACTTTAAGTATTGGTATTCTTGTAAGTATGTTTTCAGCAATTTTTGTAACAAGAAGTTTTCTTTTAAGTTTTGCAAATACAAGATTAGAGAAATTAAAAAGAATTTGGTAAGATGTTTTCATTTCTGCGATACAAAAAATATTATTTTATTTTCTCAGGCTTATTAATATTAGCAAGTATTTTCTTTCTTGTTTATTTCGGTTTGAATTTAGGGATTGATTTTGTTGGAGGGAGTATTTTAAGAGTGGAATACAAAGACAAAAGGCCGCCAATTGAAGAAATCTCCGCAAAAATTTCTCAGGTGGGACTAACTCAATTTTCTTTTAGAATGGTGGGAGAGAAGGGTTTAATGATAAAAACAAAAGACATTGACCCTGAAACAAAAGCAAGGCTTGTTCAAATTTTTATGAGCGATCCAAATGTTGATAAAGACAAAATTGAGTTTGAAAAAGTAGGAGCCGTTGTTGGAAAAGAAACGAAGAAAAAAGCTGTTTGGGCTACAATTTTTTCGATAATCGCAATTGTTCTCTATATCTCTTTTGCTTTTAGACAAGTCTCTCGTCCGGTTAGATCTTTTGAATACGGAATAGCTACAATTGTTGCCCTTTTACATGATGTTTTAATTTCTTTAGGATTGGTGGCTTTAATGGGTAAGTTTTATTTAACAGAATTTTCTATTCCTATTTTAACGGCTCTTTTAACTATCTTTGGATACTCAGTTAATGATACAGTGGTAGTGTTTGATAGGATTAGAGAAAATCTTTTAAAAACAGGAAAGGGTTTTGAGGAGGTTGTAGATATAAGCCTTAATCAAACTCTTACAAGATCTGTCAGCACCTCCTTGACAACGCTTTTCGTTCTTATTGCCATTTTCTTGTTTGGAGGAGAGACCTTAAAAGACTTCTCTTTGGTTTTAATTGCAGGGATAGCTTCTGGAACCTATTCTTCTATCTTTTTAGCAAGTCCATTGTTGGTTTTGTGGTACAAAAGAAAGAAGAAGATTTGACAAAGGTCATCTTATCTGTTTTAATAATTTAATCTTTCAAAAAAATTTAAAGTTATGGAAAAAATCTATCTCTCAACAATAGAGTCTTTACTTAATAATTTAGATCAAAGAAGAAGGGAAATTTTAGAAAGACGTTTTGGACTCAAAACAGGAGAGTCTGAAACTCTGCAATCAATTGGTAATGATTTAGGTATCACTCGTGAGAGAGTTAGGCAAATTATTGAAGCAACATTAAACCAGATTAAGGAGAAAAATGGAAGGGTGCTTGAAAAACCACTTAAGATAATAGAGGAATACTTTCAACAAAATGGCGGTCTTAAAAAAGAAGAAAAAATTTTCCAAGAAATAGTTCGCGATGAACGATTTCGTGGACCTGTTTTTTTCTTTCTGACCATTGGTGATCGGTTCAATCGGTTTAAAGAAACAGAAGAACACTATTCATTTTGGACAATTGAGGAGAAAGCAGTTTTGAAAGCCCAGAGAACAATCACCATTACAATTGAGAAATTAAAAGAAATAAAAGAACCGCTTCCCTTAGAAGAGTTGAGAAGAAAAGTACGTCAGAAAATCGAAGAACAGATTTTTCTTTCTTATATTGAAATCTCAAAATATATAGCACAGTCTCCTGAGGGATTATTTGGTCTTATTTCATGGCCCGAGGTAAACCCAAGAGGATTGAGGGATAAAATTTATCTCGTTTTGAAAAAAGAAGGTAAACCCCTTCATTTTTACGAGATTGCCCAAAAGATTAACAATCTTCCATTTCAAAATAGAGAGGTTCTGCCAGAAAGCGTTCATAATGAATTAATAAGAAGTGATTTATTTGTATTAATAGGGAGGGGAATATACGCTCTTAAAGAATGGGGCTATGAGCCAGGCACAGTAAAAGACATTATCATTAAAATTTTAAGAGAGGCAAACAAACCTTTAACAAAAGAGGAGATATTACAAAAAGTATTAGAGCAGAGGTTAGTGAAGGAAAATACAATCATTTTGAATCTCCAAGATAAAAATCGGTTTGCTAAGACCGAAGATGGGAGATATTTTCTTATCTCCTAATTAATTAGATTCAATGATTCCTAAATTTTTAATTATTTTTTTCAAATTTATAGCTACCTGGTGGTGGGTATTCACACCTTTTTTACTCATTCGCCCTTTTTTGTTTTTTTATCTTTGGTGGAGAAACGAAAAATGGGCTGAAAAACAAAAATATATAATGCTTGAAATTAAGATGCCGCGGGAGGTAAGAAGACCTTTTAAGGCGATGGAACAAGTATTTGCTGGTTGGTGGATGCTTTATGATCCACCAGACTGGTGGGAGAAGTGGGTTGAAGGCAAGTATCAGCTTTCTATGTCAATAGAGCTTGTAAGCGATGGAGGCGAGATTCATTTTTATTTGTATATACCAGAACCAGCAAGAAACTTTATTGAATCTAGTATTTACTCTCAATACCCAGATGCTGAAATTTTTCAGGTTGAGGATTATACAAAAAATACCCCTCAAGATATTCCAAATGAGGAATGGGATCTTTGGGGGTGTGATTATGAGTTAATAAAAGAAGATATTTATCCTATAAAAACATACCCCCGCTTTTTTGAAGAAAGAGCAGAAACGCCAGAGGAAAAAAGAATAGACCCTTTAGCTGCTTTACTTGAAGGAATGTCAAAGCTGAAGCCGGGAGAAAAAATTTGGGTTCAGTTTAGACTTACTCCTATAACAAATGCAGAGAATAATTATAAAGATAGAGCCAAGGCTGCTATAGATAAAATGTTAAAAAAACCCGGAAAGCCTACTCCAAAACCTATTTTAAAAGAGGCGATAGACATAATTCTCTTTCCGCCAAAAAAAGAAGAAAAGAAACCAGAGGTGTATCCACCGGAGATTTGGATTTTACCCCCTGGTGAGAGAGAAAAAGCAGCAGCCATTGCCGATAAGGTATCAAAGGTGATGTTTGAATGCGGAATCCGGTTTATAATTCTGGGCAAAAAGGGCATTTGGAATAAGGCAAATTTAAAAACTGTTTTAAGTTATTTTGCTAATTTCAATACCGAAAATTTAAATGCCTTCAAGCCATGGGGAAAAAGCATAACAAAAGTTCATAAACATGAACGTTTCTTTTTGAATATCTTGTTTTATGATGCTCTTCTTTATGTGAAAAAGAGAAAAATATTTAAAAGATATATTCAAAGACTCGATTATCTATTTCCTAAGAAAGGTATGAGGTTTATTTTGAATATAGAAGAATTAGCCTCGATGTTCCATTTGGTTGGAAGAGAATCTGTGCCGGCACCTGAGATTCAAAGAATAGAAAGTAAAAAAGCAGAACCTCCGCCAAATTTACCCACCTAAATAAAGCGCAAAGTGTAAAACTCAAAGCGCAAAACTACAGCTTAAAGCGAAAATCCTATGAAAAACAATCAAAACCAGCAAGTTAAATACAGAGCTTATAAATTTTCCATAAAGATTATTAAGTTTGTTAGTGGATTTCCCAATAAAAGAATATTTTGGATAATCTCGGATCAATTAATTAGAGCCGCTACCAGTATTGGAGCAAATATTATTGAAGCCCAAGCAGCATCTTCTAAAAGAGATTTTATTAAATTTTATGAAATTGCCTTAAAGAGCGCTAATGAAACAAAGTATTGGTTAGGACTTTTAAGAGATACTTCTGATATAAATAAAAAAGGGATCAGCAGGCTTTTAAAAGAAGCAGATGAGATTGCAAAGATTTTAGGAGCAAGTTTATTAACCTTAAAAGGGAAAAGATAGCTTTAAGCTTTACGCTGTCGCTTTACGCTTTACGTTTTGCGCTTTGCGCTTAAATCTTAAATTCTGTTTAAGATTTGAGAATTAGGATTTGTAATCTGTAATAGATGAAAAATACTCTTTTGAGAATTTCTAAATTGAAGTATTATGAATTATATGAGCCAAGAATACATCAACTATATAGGGGAGACAAATTTTAGAAATATTAGGAAGAAATTTGGTATTAAGCTCGATGATCGTCGAAGACATATTTATATTATTGGTAAAACCGGTATGGGTAAGACAGCCCTTTTAACAAATATGGCTGTGCAAGATATCCAAAATGGCTTTGGTTTAGCATTTGTAGATCCACATGGTGAGGCAGCAGAAGATCTTTTAGATTATGTTCCAAAAGAACGAATTCAAGATGTAGTTTATTTTAATCCCTCTGATATTGAATGGCCAATCGGCTTTAATATTATGGAGGTTAAAGATCCAGAAGCAAGACATCTTATTGCTTCAGGATTGATGGGAGTTTTCAAAAAAATCTGGCCTGATGTTTGGTCAGCCAGAATGGAGTATATTTTACATAACTGCATTTTAGCTCTCCTTGAATATCCAAACTCTACTTTACTTGGTATTAACCGAGTTTTAGCAGACGTTGATTATAGAAAAAGAGTGGTAGAGAAAATTACCGATCCTGTAGTTAAGGCTTTTTGGACTCAAGAGTTTGCTCGCTACACTCAAAGATATGAAGTTGAGGCAACGGCTGCAATTCAAAATAAAGTAGGGCAGTTTATTGCCAACCCATTGATTAGAAACATTATTGGACAGGTTAAATCAACAATTGATATGCGAAAGATTATGGATGAAAAAAAGATCTTGATTGTGAATCTATCCAAAGGAAAGATGGGAGAGGCAAATTCAGCACTTTTGGGGGCATTGGTGATTACGAAATTATATTTGGCAGCAATGTCACGAGTAGATATTCCTGAAGAACAAAGAAGCGACTTCTTCTTGTATGTTGACGAATTTCAAAACTTTGCCACAGAATCTTTTGTTCATATTCTATCTGAGGCAAGAAAATATCGCCTTTCTTTAACTTTAGCCCATCAATATATTGCCCAGATGGAGGAAAAAGTAAGAGATGCAGTTTTTGGAAACGTTGGTACAATTATTGCCTTTAGAGTGGGAGCGGAAGATGCAGAATATTTGGAAAAAGAGTTTGCTCCAGTGATAACCCAAGAAGATCTGGTGAATCTTCCAAAATATAACATTTATGTAAAATTAATGATTGATGGAGTTGCAGGAAAACCCTTTTCTGCTGAGACTCTTCCTCCATTACCTAAATTGGAACATTCATTTAAAAATGATATAATTGAGTATTCAAGAAAAACTTACGCTCATCCAAGAGAAGAAGTAGAAAGGATGATAGCCAAATGGGCCGAGCCAGTAAGAAAAGAAGGAGAGGAGAAAAAGCAAAGAAGAGAAGGTATATCGCTCCAAGAAGCTCTAAAATCTTCTCCCATTCCTTTCTTTATTCCGAAAAGAAAAAGCCAGAAAGATAAAAGAGAGAGAAAAGAACCTAAAATTGAGGAGTTAAAAGAAGTGTTAGAGGAGGCTCTCGAAAAAAAAGAGACGCAAACTCCTAAAGAAGAAGATGACAAAAAGAAGAATAGCAACAACAAAGAGGGTGTTTTAAAGCCAAATAATGGCATTATTTTTCCCTAAAAATATATGAAAACGCTGAAAGACATAGATGTGACTCAAAAAAGAGTGCTTTTGCGCTGTGATTTAAATGTTCCAAAAGATGCTTCAGGTAAAGTTTTAGAAGACTTTCGCTTAAGGAAGATAATTCCCACAATAGAATACCTTTTGCAAAAACAAGCCAAAATTATTTTATTGGGTCATTTTGGAAGACCTTGGGAAGAAGTCACTTTTCCACGCAGCGTTTCTCTAAAGAAAAAATACAGTTTAGCCTCACAAGCTGATTATTTATCAAGAATTTTAAATAGACCAATTCTATTCTTAGGAGATTGTATAGGCGAAGATATAGAAAAAAGAGTTTTAGAAATGAAACCAGGCGATATTATTTTATTAGAAAATGTAAGATTCTACAGAGAGGAAAGAGATAATGATTTGGAATTTGCTAAAAAACTAGCAAGTTTAGGCGAGATATTTGTAAACGATGCTTTCTCAGTTTCCCACAGGATGCATGCTTCTATAGTTTCTATCCCAAAATATTTGCCCTCATGTGCAGGGTTTTTAATGGAAGAGGAAGTAAAGAACCTATCTAAGGTAATTAAAAACCCAAAAAGGCCTTTAATTGCAATTATTGGAGGAGCAAAACTTGAGACAAAAATCAAGGCTATCATTAAATTTTTAGAAATCGCAGATCATCTTTTAATTGGAGGCCGGATAGCAAATACTATTTTAGCAGCAAAAGGAATTGCAATAGGCAGATTTCTCATAAATCCTGAACTTGAAAAAATGGCTGCAAAAATTGAGCTAACTAATCCTAAAATTCACCTTCCAATAGATGGAAAAGTCTCTCTTATCCCTATAGATCCTGAATATATTCACGTAGCAGCAGTTGGTAAAATTAGAAAAGAGGAAGAATGTTTTGATATCGGTCCAGAAACTGTGGAACTATTTTCAGGTATTTTAAAAATAGCTAAAACAATTGTCTGGAACGGACCTCTTGGATATTTTGAACATGAGAAGTTTGCTCAAGGAACTCTATCAATTGCTGAAACAATTGCCCGGTCTAAGGCATTTTCTATTGCTGGTGGAGGAGATACAGTTGCTTTTTTGCATAAATATGGCTTTTTTGATAAATTCAATCACATCTCTACAGGAGGAGGTGCCATGCTTGAGTTTATTGCAAAAAACGGCAAGCTCCCCGGAATTGAAGTTTTAGAGTAAATATGACTCAAATAAAAAATCTTCCAGATGTTTCTGCGTTTATTATAGAAAGAGCAAAACAGCATGAGAAAATAATTATTTATGCCGATGCTGATTTAGATGGAGTGGCATCGGCTATTATTTTGAAAGAAACCTTTGAGTTATTAAATCCAAAATATCAAAAAAAGAATCTGTGGGTATATTTTCCTGACAGAGAAAATGAAGGATACGGAATTACAAAGAATGCCCTTAACTATTTTCAAAGAATTACACCTGCTAATTTTTTCGCCTTAGATTGCGGGATAACAAATTTTGAGGAGATTAAGTTGGCAAAAAAGCTTGGATTCTCGGTTATTGTTATTGATCATCACCAAGTTTTAGATAGGCTCCCTGAAGCAGACTTTATAATCAATCCCAAACAACCTGATGATAAATACCCTTTTAAGTTGTTTAGCACTGCTGGACTTTTATATAAGTTAGCAAAATTTACCTTAACTCAGGCTCAAATTCAATGGAGACCGGAGAGATTTCTTGAATTGGTCGCATTGGCAACACTGGCTGATCAAATGCCTCAAATTGAAGAGAATAAAGAATTGATCAAACAAGGTTTGTTAGCATTTAAACATACAACTCGCCTTGGATTGCAAGTTCTAAAAGAAGTGACCCATTTTATAGAAGATGATTCAATTGAACTCTTTCAAAAAATAATCGCACCACTTAATAGTTCAGATAGAGTTAATCACCACACCCAGACGTATTTACTTCTAACTACCTCCTCTAAACAACAAGCAAAAATAATAGCTAGAGATTTATTTAAAAAAAGCCAAGAGAAAAAACAAAAAATTCAGGAAATTGTAGAAGAGGTAGAAAAGAGAATTCAAGGAAAAGATTTATCTATTGTTTATGAAGGTGATGAATCTTGGCCTCTTGTCTTAATAGGTATTGTAGCCTCAAAAATTTGTCAAAAATACAAAAAACCAACCTTTCTTTTTAAATTAACAGATAAAGAAGCTATATGCTCAGCTCGTCTTCCCGGTAAAATTGATGGGGTAAAAGCAATGGCAAGCTGCAAGCATCTATTAGAAAATTATGGAGGACACCCACCAGCCTGCGGTGGCCGGCTTAAAAAGGAAAATTTTGAGAAATTAAAAAGGTGTCTGATAAAATACTTCCAAACCCACAATAATCAATAATCAATAATAAATGATAGATGATTAATCATTAATTAATAATCGATAACGATAATCTATGAAAAAATTTATAATCTATACCGATGGTGCTTCAAAAGGCAACCCAGGACCTGCTAGTATAGGTGTGGTAATTTGTGATGAAAATGAGAGAGTTTTAAAAGAGTACTCAAAAGATATAGGGGATGCTACAAATAATGAGGCAGAATATCAAGCCGTTATTTTTGCCCTCAAAAAAATTAAAGCTCTTTATGGAAAGAAAACAGCAAAAAATGCAGAAATAGAGATAAGATCAGATTCAGAGCTTCTTGTTTCGCAACTAAACAGAAAGTACAAGATTTTAGATCCTAAAATTCAAAAATTATTTATCCAACTTTGGAATCTCACAATAGATTTTAAAAAAGTTATTTTTACACTTATTCCTCGCGAGGCAAACAAAAGAGCCGATAAATTAGCTAACCAATCTACTCAACTTTTCTAACCTCCCCCTAATTTTGCCCAAAAAAGAAACTTTTTCACGCCTCTTTCTTTATGTTTTTATTAATTATTAATTTAATGTAATAAGCTGCATTAACAAATTAATCTATATGGGCAAAATTAGGGGGAGGAGTCTTGACAGGTGTTTTTGAGCAAAGGTACAATAAGATAATCGATAGAATCGATAACGATAATAATTCTTATGGCTCAAAATTCTGAAGAAAAGTTCATTTCGCTAAAGGAAGCCTCAGAATTATGCTCTTATTCTGAGCCTTATTTACGGTTAAGGGCAAGAGAAGGAAAATTAAAAGCAGTAAAGATTGGAAGAAATTGGGCAACTACGAAAGAATGGCTGGATGAATTTCTACAGAAAAATTTACAAAATCAAAATAGGCGCAAACAACAAATACTGAAAGAAAAAGAACCCATTCAAGCTCACAAAAGGATAGGAGTTGAACATACACCAACTACACCTTTACTGAAAACAAAAAAAGGTATTCTACTTTCTGTACCAATATTTTTTCTCCTCACCCTCTTCCTTCTTGCCTCTCTCTTTTCATATATCCTTGCCAATCCTCAACCTTTTTTCTCTTCTTTTAAATCAACTCTGGACCCAATTCTTGGTTCTTTCTCTTCTTTGAAAAAAGAGCTTCAGTTATCATCTTTATCTCTCGAAAAAGACCTCCTTTTCTCTCTTAAAGAAACTCCTTCTCTTTTTTCTTCTTCTCCTCCTTCTTCTAATCTCAAAGCAGATATAAGAGACTACCTTTCATTTTTAGGTTATTCTTTGAAACAAGGAGGAAAGACTCTTTTATCCCTAATCTGGCCAGAGAAATTCTTAAAACAAGAAGAAAAAGCCTCTCTTTTATCTTTAAAGCCTCAATCCCAAAAACAAACAAAACCTCTCTCTTTTGAATCTCAAAACCAAATCATCATTCTTCAAAAACAAATAGAATCTCTTTTTCAAGATAAAGAAATAAATGAAAAGAAAATAGAATCTCTAAAAGAACAGATTAACCTTTTAA
>Ga0164318_10007645_pt1 | contig 10472 bp, 8 predicted proteins | sample GuaBasSedimGuay9_FD_113734 | JGI IMG/M metagenome (GOLD analysis project Ga0164318, IMG submission 113734) | Subseafloor sediment microbial communities from Guaymas Basin, Gulf of California, Mexico - Guay9, Core 4571-4, 0-3 cm | ecosystem: Environmental > Aquatic > Marine > Hydrothermal vents >...
TGATTTGGGTTGCGGGCGCCAAGCCCACCTTGGAACTTATTACGGATCCACCAAGAATAACACAACAAAAAAGATGTTTTCAGATTCAACAAAAAGCCGCATTGAGGACCTGCGAACCCGGATAGACGCCCTGGATTTGCAGCTGCTTGAGCTCCTGAACCAGCGGGCCGGGCTGGCCATCGAGATCGGGAAAGAGAAGAAAAAAGGGCAGAGCAGTTTCCATGTCCCGGCCCGGGAACAGAAAATCTATCAGCAGTTGGAACGTCACAACCGGGGACCGCTGTCCAACCAGGCGGTTCGCCATATCTTCCGGGAAATCATCTCCGCCTCCCTGGCCCTGGAGAAGCCGCTCCAGGTGGCCTACCTGGGCCCCCGGGGAACGTTTACCCACCTGGCCGGCCAGAAATTCTTCGGCTATTCGGCCGAGCTGCGGCCGGTAAACAGCATTAAGGAAGTTTTTGAGAGCGTTGAAAAGGAACGTTATGTTTACGGGGTGGTCCCGGTGGAAAACACCACCGAAGGCATCGTCAGCCATACCCTGGACATGTTTGCCCAGAGCCAGGTTTACATCAGCGGCGAAATCCAGCTCCAGATAACCCATGACCTGCTCAGCCAGAACAGCGATCCGGAATCCATTAATAAAATTTATTCCCACCCCCAGGCCCTGGCCCAATGCCGAACCTACCTGGAAGAACATTTCCCCGCCGTTCCGGTGGTTGCGGTAAGCAGCACGGCCCAGGCGGCAATCATGGCCGCCGAGGAACCAGGAACCGCTGCCATTGCCAATGAATATGCCGCCTCGGTCTATCACCTGCAGGTAGTCGAGACTTCCATCCAGGACATCAGCCACAACATTACCCGTTTCCTGGTGATCTCCACCCGGGAAACTCCCCGAATTGCCGGCGAGGATTATAAAACCACCGTTCTCTTCGCCGCCAGGGACCAGGCCGGCACCCTGTTCTCCCTGCTGAAGCCTTTTTCCGATCACAACGTCAACCTGACCAGGATCGAGTCGCGCCCCAAGCGCGGCGAGCCGTGGCAGTACCTGTTTTTCATCGATCTCGACGGCTGCCGGCAGGACGCAAACGTGGCCGCGGCCCTCAAGGAATTGGAAACCAGGAGCCAATACTTCAAGGTTATCGGCTCCTACATAAAGGGGAAGATTTAGAACCTGTCCGAGAATGTCGGTTCCCGGAGGGAAAGCGGACGAATACGAAAGAAGCAGATGAACAGGACCCCAAAACCACTGCAAGGAATCATCCAGGTTCCCGGCGACAAATCCATCAGCCACCGGGCGGCAATCATGGCTGCCCTGGGCCGGGGAAAAAGTTGCCTGCGGGGATTTCTGCGGGCCGACGACACCCTGCACACCCTGAAAATTTTTCAGGCCCTTGGCATCGAAGTCATCGGATCAGCAACTGACGGCGATATTATCGTCGAGGGACGGGGCCTGCGGGGTCTGCAGGAAGCCAGTGACATCCTTTACAGCGGCAACTCAGGCACCACCACCAGGCTGCTGACCGGCCTGCTCAGCGCCCAGCCCTTTTTTTCGGTAATCAGCGGCGACATCTCGCTCAATCAGCGTCCCATGGGCAGAATCATCACCCCCCTCAGCCGGATGGGCGCCACCATCTGGGGCCGCCGGCAACATACCATGCCTCCCCTGGCCATCCAGGGAAGGAAACTCTCCGGCATCAATTACGACAGCCCAGTGGCCAGCGCCCAGGTAAAATCGGCCTTGATGCTGGCCGGCCTGTACGCCGACGGTCCCCTGAACATCACCGAACCGTCCCTGTCCCGGGACCATACCGAAAGAATCTTCAATTCACTGGAAATACCGGTTTACACTTCAATCGCCGGCAACGGCACCGCCACCATCAGCATGTCCCCGGCAGCACAGGATTACCGCGGCACGGACTTTGTCATTCCCGGCGACATTTCGGCCGCTGCTTTTTTCCTGGTCGCCGCCCTGATCAACCCCGGTTCGGAATTGACTATCACCAGGGTCGGCATCAACCCAACCCGCAGCGGCATTCTCCAGGCCCTGCAGGCCATGGGCGCAGACATTCTGGTTGAAAATCGACACGAAGCCGGGGGCGAACCGGTTGCCGACTTGACCGTTCACGGCCGTCGCCGACTTCAAGGCACGGAAATTTCCGGCACTCTGATTCCCCGGCTCATTGACGAAATTCCCATTCTCGCCCTGGCCGCCGCCCATGCCAATGGCACGACAACGATCAGAGACGCCCGCGAACTGCGGGTCAAAGAAAGCGACCGGCTGCAGGCAATCACCCTGCTGCTCGAGGTACTCGGGGTGCAAACGGAATCCCTGGACGACGGCATCATTATTCATGGGGGCATCAGGATCCCGGCAGCCAAGAAACTTTTGGCTTTCAAAACTTTTCACGACCATCGCATTGCCATGACCGCGATGGTCGCCGGAGCTGCGGCCGGCAGGGAAGTGGAACTCGATGACGACCAGTGCATCAGCACCTCGTTTCCCCGTTTCAGCCAGCTGCTGACCGACATCCAGCATTGAGGAAAACCGATGACCAGCAAAACGACAAGCAAACCAAAGCGCCTGGTCGTTGCCATTGACGGCCCCTCCGGGGCCGGCAAAAGCACGATCAGCAAGATTCTGGCCGCCAGGCTGCACTTTACCTACATCGATACCGGAGCCATGTACCGCTGCGTGGCCCTCGAGGCTAAAAAACAGCATATCGCGGTTGACGATGAAGCCGCCCTGGCCCGTTTGTGCCGGGAGATAGACATCCGTTTTCAATGGGAAGGGAAAACCAACCGGGTATTCTGCAACGGCGAGGAAGTAACGGAAGAAATCCGCACCCCGGAGATGGACATGCTCTCTTCGGCAGTCTCCGCCGTCCCAGCCGTGCGTGAGGCCCTGGTCGCCATGCAAAGGCGGATGGGAGAAAAAGGCCCGGTTATTCTCGAGGGGCGGGACGCCGGCACGGTCATTTTTCCCCAGGCGGAAGTCAAGGTATACCTTGATGCTTCCCCGCAGGTCCGCGGCCGGCGGCGCTTCCTGGAACAGCAGCAGCGCGGCCTGTCCGGTAGTTTGGAACAGGTCATTGAAGAAATCAGGAAAAGGGACCTGAACGACAGCTCCAGGGCCCATTCTCCCCTGGCCCAGGCCGCCGACGCCCACCATCTGGATACTACCGGCATGGATATTCCCGAGGTCGTTGAAGCCATTACTGAACTGATAAGGGAAAAAGCAGGAAATGGAGATTAAACTGGCAACCACGGCTGGATTTTGCTTCGGGGTTAAACGCGCCGTCAACCTGGCTCTCAAGGCCGCTGAAGACTACGCGGACCGGCGCATCTACACCCTGGGACCGATCATCCACAACCCCCAGGTAGTGGAAAACCTGAAGCAAAAAGGCATCCAGCCCCTGGATTCCCCCCGGAATATTGAAAGCGGCATTATCATCATTCGCTCCCACGGGGTTACCAGGCAGGAGCTGACTCTCCTGCAGAACAATCCGGCAATCACGGTCATTGACGCTACCTGTCCCTTCGTCAAGCGGGCCCAGGAAATTGTCGCCCGGATGAAGGAAGAGAAATACCAGATAATCATCGTCGGTGAAGAGCATCATCCTGAAGTAACTGGTCTCATCAGTTACGGCGACCCGGCGGATACGCTGGCGATCTCCGGGCCGGAAGAAATTCCCGCTGACATGGTCAAGCCGGGAAAATCATCCCGCAAGATTGTCCTGCTGGCCCAGACCACCCAGTCCTACGAAAATTTCAGCCGCGTGGTCGAACGACTTCTGCCCCGGAAAGGAGAAACACGCTGTTTCAATACCATCTGCAATGCCACCAGCGACCGCCAGCAGGAATCACTGGCCATCGCCGCCGAGAGTGACTGCATGATCATCATCGGCGGCTATTCCAGCGCCAACACCACCCGCCTCCACCAGTTGTGCCAGTCCATCCAGCCCCGCTCCTACCACGTTGAAATTCCTGACCACCTGCGGGAGGAATGGTTCACAGGCGTTCAAACCGTGGGGGTCACCGCCGGCGCCTCAACGCCCAAATGGCTGATTGACGAAGTGATCACCACTATCGGCAAGCTGAGTGAATGAAGTTCCAGCTGCCATCACCCGTCAGATAGTAATTACTCATAGACGCAATGTGTTGATTTTTTAAAGCTAAACGCTAATCGCCAACAGCTAATTGCTTAACTTAGGATTAAATATAGTTTGCATTTATCACCCGCCTGTGATATAGCGGCTAGCCTAAAAAAGCGACAATGGCTTGATTTATCCTGCCGGTTCACCTACAGCACTTTTCCCTATAATATAGCGATGCAGTAGTGGAAGAAATGGCAAGTCAAAAACAGGGCATGTGTCGACATCTCACAGGGGGTAAAATTGTCAATGGAAGAAAACAACACCACAACAACCAACGAAGAGCAGGAAAACAGTCAGATCGAAGAAACCGACGAGGAATTCCGGTCGGAAGCTGCTGAGGATGCCGAGGATGAGGATTTCGGCAATTTTGAGCAGATGTACGAAGAAAGCATCAAGGATGTCAAAGTCGGCGGCGTCGTCAAGGGAAGGGTCATCCAGATCAACCCTGACAGTGTCGTGGTGGATATCGGCTACAAATCGGAAGGCCAGATACCACTGAACCAGTTTACTGATGCCCAGGGAAACTGCACCGTCAAAATAGACGATGAAGTCGATGTCTTTCTGGAACGGTATGAGGATGAAAACGGCAACATCCAACTGTCGCGGATCAAGGCCGAGCGTCTGAAAGTCTGGGATGACATCAAGCGCATTTACGACGAAGAGGGCTCCATTCCCGGAACCATTACCGGTAAGGTGAAAGGCGGCTTGTCAGTAGATATCGGCGTTCCGGCCTTCCTGCCCGGCTCGCAGATAGATCTCAAGCCGATTCGCAACCTGGACAAGCTGATCGGGGAAACTTTTGACTTCAAGATTCTCAAGCACAACCAGAAGCGCAACAACGTGGTCATTTCCCGGCGGGCCCTGCTGGAAAAAGAGCGGGAAGCCTTGAAGGAAGTGCTGCTGACCAAGTTGAAAGAAGGCGCCGTCCTGCAGGGAATTGTCAAGAACATCACCGACTACGGTGCTTTCATCGACCTCGGCGGTCTTGACGGCCTGCTTCACATCACCGACATCTCCTGGGGCCGGGTCAACCACCCTTCCGAACGGCTCACGGTCGGGGACGAGGTCACGGTAAAAATCATCAAGTACGACGAGGAAAAGCAGCGGGTATCCCTGGGAATGAAGCAGTTGAAGGACGACCCCTGGGCAACCGCCGCGGAGAAATATCCGGAAGGAACCAAGGTCAAGGGCAAGGTGCTGAGCATCAAGGATTACGGTGCTTTTGTTGAAATTGAAGAAGGCATCGAAAGCCTGGTGCACGTATCGGAGATGTCCTGGACCAAGAAGATCAAGCACCCGTCACAGGTGGTCTCGGTGGGAGATGAGATTGAGGCTGTCGTTTTAAGCGTCGACCCGGAAAAACGCCGTATTTCCCTGGGAATGAAGCAGGTTGAACCAAACCCCTGGGACACCCTGATCGACAAGTATCCCATAGGAACCAAGATCGAGGGGGAAATCAAAAACATTACCGATTTCGGCATCTTTGTCGGCATTGAAAATGACATCGACGGACTGGTGCACATTTCTGACATTTCCTGGAGCAAGCGTCTGAAACACCCGGGCGAAGAATTCACCAAAGGGCAGACCATCCAGGCGGTGGTTCTCAACCTGGACAAGGACAACCAGAGATTTTCCTTAGGAATCAAGCAGCTGCAGGAAGACCCCTGGGAATCCATCAGCAAGAAAGTTATCGCCGGCGACAATGTCAGTGGAACGGTTACCAACCTGACCGACTTTGGCGCCTTCGTTGAATTGGAAGACGGGGTTGAGGGACTGGTTCACATCTCCGAGATCACCGCTGACAAAAACAAAAAGCCTGAAGAAGTGCTTAAGGTCGGCGACCAGATTACCGCCAAGGTTCTCAACATCAATTATAACGACCGGAAAATAGCGTTGAGCATCAAGGGCTACCTTGAAGAGAAAGAAAAGCTGGAAACCGGTGAATACATGAGTGACAGCTTCCAGAAGGGTAAAGTCTGCCTGGGAGAAATCCTGCAGCAGGCAACCTCCGCCTCTGCCACCGCGACTGACACCAGCACGGAAGAGGAAAAAACTACGGACGCCGAGGAGGAAACCAAAGAAGAACCGGCACCACCGGCTGAAGCGGCTGATGAAAGCGAGCCTGAAGACGCCGAAACGTCAGCAAAACCAACTGAACCCGCAGAATAACAGCAACGGGGATCAGGAAGACATTTTTTGTTTCCCTGATCCCCGTCCGCTTGTTTGCCTGTCATTTACCCCCCATGGCTATCGTAAGCTGGTTTCTTTTTCTGCTGGCGGCCGCGTGTGTTTTATATGCCGGCCGCAAGTTGACCCTCCAGGGGGAAGAACTGGCCGAACAGACCGGACTGGCCCATGCCTTTATCGGCGTGATCCTCCTGGGATTCATCACTTCCCTGCCTGAATTAATCAGCACCATCGGCGCCTCCGCTCTGGTTCACTCCCCGAACCTGGCCCTGGGAAACATCTTTGGCAGCAACTGCTGCAATTTGGCCATTCTCGCCATGCTGGGCATTGTCAACCTGGCTCCGGAAAAACGCCCCTACACCCTGAATAATGACAACCTGCTGACGGTCTTTCTCTCTTTCATCATGATCGGCCTGGCCTCTTTGGCCGTTCTGATGCATGGACGCTGGCACCTGGCCCACCTTGATTTCTTTTCTCTGGCCATTGGCGTCGCATACCTGGCGGGGCTGAAACTTCTCTATCATTTCCAAGGCGAATCATCCCCGACGGCACAGGGATCAAATGACAACGTTGAGCGTCAAACTCGGCAGCATGAAAAAAAACAACTGCAGCAAAAGATTCTCGCAACCGCGGGAGTCATTGTTATCGCTTCACTCGTTCTTTCCTATACCGCGGAACATATTGCCAGGACAACGGGATGGGGCAGCACTTTTGTCGGCAACACCATACTGGCCATCGCCACCTCGCTGCCGGAAATGGTCGTGACCTTCAGCGCCGTGCGGCTGGGCTCCTTTGCCCTGGCGGCCGGCAACATCTTCGGCAGCAACATTTTTAATATTGCTATTCTGACCATCGCTGATTTTTTTTACTTTCCCGGTTCATTATATGGCAATGCCCATGTCAGCCAGGTCCTGGTAACCCTGCTGGCAATTCTGCTTTCATCCCTGTACCTTTTTTCCTCTTTATACGGCGACCGCAGGCGGATATTCGGCGTCAACCCGGGAGCCGCCGGCATCGTCTTATTGTATGCACTGGGCATGTATGCCCTTTTTATTCTCCGTTGATCGGATTCCAATAATTTTCACCTTATCATCTGACGGGAAAACACCATGAAAAAATTCCTGATTGCCCTGCTCATCATCAGCCTGGTCATGGTTGTTGCCATCGCCCTGGTAGGCTATTTCATCAGTGACCGCCACCATTCCGGCGGCAACAACCAGATAGGGTTGATCAACATCAAAGGGGTCATCGTCGATTCCCGGGAAACGGTCAAGCAGCTGGAAGAAATGGCCATGGATCCCGGGATCAAAGGCATTATCATCCGCATCAATTCGCCGGGAGGAGCCGTCGCTCCTTCCCAGGAAATCTACGCTGAAATCAAGCGGATCAGTAAAATCAAACCGGTTTACAGCTCCCTGGGTACAGTCGCCGCCTCCGGCGGCTATTACGTGGCCTGCGGCAGCCAGCAGATTTATGCCAATCCTGGAACCCTTACCGGCAGTATCGGGGTGATTATGCAGTTTACCAACTGGAAAAAGGTGCTTGACAAGATCGGGATTGGCAATGAAGTCATCAAAAGCGGCACCCATAAAGACATCGGCTCTCCCCTCAGACCAATGACTCCGGAAGAAAAGAAACTGCTGCAGGAAATGATCAATGACGTATACAATCAATTCGTGGTGGCAGTAACCGAAAGCCGGGACATCCCGCTGGACAAGCTGCTTTCCCTCGCCGACGGTCGGGTTTTCTCCGGCCGGCAGGCCTTTGAATACGGACTGGTGGACAAACTCGGCTCGCTGCAGCAGGCCATCCGCGATCTGGCAAAAAAAGTGGGCATAACCGGCCGGCCGGAAGTCATTGAAAAAAAGGAAAAGCGGGGGCTGCTCTGGTACGTCTTGGGTGAGCGCCTGTCCGGCAGGCTCGATTCGGCCCTTGAATGCACCTCGCCAGTGGCTGCCTACCTGATGCCGATGGCGGAATAAGCTTCAGGCACAGGAAGGGCATGAATCGTCCCGCGCTCCAGGCAAATATTTTTTTGTAGACAAAAACCAAAAGAAACAAGCCAAAACCCTGCGGATATTTTCACTTGACAAACACGGGCATCCATTGTAAGCGGATTCTGTTTCCGCTGTGGCTTTGCGCGGTTGGATAAAGACATCTCCACCCTTGTTTCAGTTTCCCTTTAGCTTCTCCCATCGAGACGGGAATCCGGCCGTGGTAAAAGCTTCTTTTCATCCGGCATTCATTATTTTATCCACAAAGATTCAAGACACGTTATTTTTATATACCATAACCAGATAATCAACGGTCAAAGGAGGTAAAGGAAACATGTCAATGTTAGATAAGACCTGCAAAGAGTTCAACGAAGTACTGGCATCAAAAGCCCCGGTTCCCGGCGGCGGCGGCGCGGCGGCGCTGGGCGGCGCCATCGGCATGGCTCTTTCCAACATGGTCGGCAACCTCACGGTCGGCAAAAAGAAATATGCCGAGGTTGAGGATGAAGTCAAGGAACTGATCGAAAAAGGCAGCCAGGTCATCGCGGCCCTGGAAAGTCTGGTTGACCGGGACGCGGAAGTCTTTGAGCCCCTTTCCAAGGCCTACGGCCTGCCGAAAGACACCCCGGAACAGCAGAAGTTCAAGGCCGAAACCATGGAAAAATGCAGCATAGAAGCCTGCTCGGTGCCCATGGACATCATGCGCCAGGCCTATGCCGGCATCAAAATTCACCAACGGATGGGACAGATCGGCACCATGCTGGCCATTTCCGACGTCGCCTGCGGCGTTGCTTTTCTGAAAGCAGCCCTGATCAGCGGCAGCCTGAACGTCATCATCAACCTGAATACGATTAAAAACCAGGAATTCGTTGAAAAAACCAGGGCTGAAATGAACCAGCTGCTGGAGGACGGGCAGAAGATCGCCGACGAAACCCTGGACCTGGTTCTGAAAAAGCTGACCAAGTAGTCTCCGCCCGGGGGAATCAATCCCTGCCCCCTGGAAATACCGGGTTTTCGAATGGATGACCAGAAAAATTCCTAAACGAAACAAACTGGAGGAAAGAGCATGGCAGAAGTATTGAAAGGCAAACCCGTCGCCGACGCGATGAAGGAAGAATTGAAGCAAAAGGTTGCCGACCTGAAAGGGCGCGGCATTACCCCAACCCTGGGAATCATTCGGGTTGGCGCCCGCCCCGACGACCTTTTTTATGAGGGCGGAGCCAAAAAAACCTGTGATGCCGTGGACATGGCTTACCAGGTTTTTGAATATCCCGAAGACATCAGCCAGGAAGATTTTGAAAAAGCCGTTGCTGACGTCGGCAGCAACAAGGCCATCAACGGCATCCTGATGTTCGCACCCCTGCCCAAGCATCTGGACGAGAAAAAGATCCGCACCCTGATCCCGGTGGAGAAAGACGTGGACTGCCTGACCCTGGGCGGCGCTGCCAAGATCTTTGCCGATGATCCTACCGGGTTCCCTCCCTGCACGCCGACCGCCTGCATGGACATGCTGCATTTTTACAACATCCCCATCAAGGGAAAACGCTGCGTGGTGCTCGGCCGCTCGCTGGTGGTCGGCAAACCGGTAGCCATGCTGCTGCTGCGTGAACATGGAACGGTAACCATCTGTCATTCCCGCACCCAGGACCTTCCCTCTGTCTGCCAGGAAGCGGAAATCCTGATCGCTGCGGTAGGCCGGGCCAAAATGGTCAAGGGCAATTTCGTCAAGCCGGGACAGATTGTCATCGACGTCGGCATCAATGAAGATCCTGACAATCCGGGAAAATACTGCGGTGATGTTGACTTTGCCGAAGTCGAACCCATTGTTGAAAAAATCACCCCGGTTCCGGCCGGCGTCGGTTCCGTTACCACCGCCGTTCTCTGCAAGCAAACCATCATGGCCTGTGAACTGCAGAATGCCTAACATGGTCGGCGCTGCCTTAACAAACTGATGCAATAAGCCCGGCCCTGCGGCCGGGCTTTTCTTTTCCCGAGATCTAAAGCGGGATTAACACCCGCAACCCAACAGGGTATCAGGATGTTCCGGCATGGCTCTCGCTCATTCTCGCCGGCCGTCCATGGCCGGCTCCGAGGCGTCCGCCGCGAATCACATCGTGTGATTCGTTCGGCGGCCAAA
>Ga0164318_10007646_pt1 | contig 10472 bp, 8 predicted proteins | sample GuaBasSedimGuay9_FD_113734 | JGI IMG/M metagenome (GOLD analysis project Ga0164318, IMG submission 113734) | Subseafloor sediment microbial communities from Guaymas Basin, Gulf of California, Mexico - Guay9, Core 4571-4, 0-3 cm | ecosystem: Environmental > Aquatic > Marine > Hydrothermal vents >...
ATCAAGTTCATCATTATCCAGCACCGGGAGTTGGTTTTCATCCTCAAGGTCCTCCATGGGCGGCATACGCAACCGTATGGAATTGTGTTTCGGGGCACTCTTGAGGCTGTCCATCTTTTCGAGCTCCCTTTGACAGCCCACACAAAGGGTTGCTTCGGGAACAATCAACAACCGCTCAGGCGGGATAGGATCGCCGCACTCTTCGCACACGCCGAAATGCTTGTCAGAGGATACCTGGCTGATAAGATGTGCTAACTTCTTGAGTTCTCGGGATTTTCGTTCTATAAGGCTATAATTGTTGGAGACCGAAATTTCTCTCAGCGCCTGGTCTGATTCATCCATGGAAGCCTCTCCCTGAAGGTGCTCCTGGTATTCCTTTTGCTTTTCCAAAAGACACTGGAGGGCGTGCTCGAACTCTCTCTTTTTTTCTGTCAATTTTGAAAGGAAATCTTCTCTATTGTCTCTCATCCTTTCACCTCTCTTACTTCATAAAATGAGTTTTCCGGGTGCAGTTTGCACAAAAAAGACCGGCAATCCGCCTCTGTTCCACCGCGGGAAATTGCAGTGTATTCTCAAGTGCCTTTTTCAGAAAAATTATGACGTGATTCAAGATCTGTAAGTTGTCGCAATCACCCCGGAAGCGTGGGAATGTTAGTCATTTTTTTATCTTTGTCAACAAAAAAGAGGGAAAAAAGAGGGAAAAAGCCTCTGAGAGCACATTTTTTTCCGGAGAACGCTTGTTCCTTGATTCCTTCAGCGATATTCTCTATACTCGGTGATATGTGAGCGAGCATGATTGAGTTGTCTCCATCCGAGGAGGGAAAGGAAGGTTGCGTGTTCATATCGTTTGAAGGAATTGAAGGATGCGGCAAGACAACGCAGGTGCAGCGTCTCGCTGGCCGCCTTGAATCTCTTGGCATCCCTGTGGTTATGACCAGAGAACCGGGAGGAACAGCCATTGGAGAAAAGATTCGCGCGGTACTCCTGGATGCCCGGAACCGGCATCTTTCGTCTCTTGCCGAGCTTTTTCTCTATGCGGCGGATCGCGCACAACATGTGGAAGAGGTGATTCGTCCCTCACTGGGGGAAGGAAAATGGGTTTTGTGTGACCGGTATGCTGACGCCACGACGGTGTACCAGGGGTATTCGAGGGGTCTGGATATGGATTTGGTTCGTATGCTCAACGATACCGCAACAGGAGGAGTGCTTCCGGACATTACCTTCCTCCTGGACTGTCCGGTGAATGTGGGGCTGGGAAGAGCCTTGAATCGGAACATGGAAATGGAGCTGAAAGGTCAGGATCGTTTCGAGCTGGAACGGAAACAGTTCCATGAATCCGTGCGGGCGGGGTATCTGAAGCTTTCGTCAACGGAAAATGAACGCTTTATCCTGGTCGACGCGACTCTTGATGAAGAGACAATGGAAGCGGTTATTTTTGAGCACATCAAACCCCTGTTTAAGCAGGAGAAAATGTGAAAAGAGGGTGGTGAAGGTGCGTTTTTCGGACATCCTCGGACAGGAAAAGGCTCAGCGGTTCCTGCGCCAGGTCATGGTGAGGGAAAAGATGCCCCATGCCTATCTTTTTACCGGGATACCGGGAGTAGGAAAAAGGAGCACTGCACAGGCATTGGCCATGGCCCTCAATTGTCTTTCGCCTCAAGATGGTGATGCCTGCGGATTGTGCGGTTCATGCCGCAAGATCCTGGGCGGCAATGCCCCTGATTTTCACGTAATACGCCCGGGAAGCAATAAGATCGGGATAGATCAGATAAGGGAGGTAAATCACGGGCTTTCGTTTGCTCCTCTGTCAGCGCAGTACAGAGTGCTTGTTATCTGTCAGGCAGAAGCCATGACTCCCGAAGCGGCCAATGCTTTTCTGAAAACACTTGAGGAGCCGTCACCGGGAAATATCTTTGTCCTCACCGCCACCGAACCGCTCGATCTGCTGCCGACCATTGTTTCCCGGTGCCAGAAGGTCTCGTTCCAACCGTTGCCCCGTGGGGTAGTAGCGAACTGGATCAGTGAAAAAAAGGGCGTTTCTCAAAAGGAAGCGGATATTGTGGCAGGGCTTTCAGGGGGAAGTATAGGCCGTGCACTCGAGATGGCGGAGAACGAATTTCTGGAGAACAGGGAAAGGTGGCTTGAGAGGATTGCGGAACTGCCGGGGTTCCCGAGGACAGAAGCACAGGGTGTTGCTTTTAAATGGGCCGAGGAGATCAAGGCAGGGGGTACGAGTGGCGCCCAGGGGAGCAGCCTGGGCCCGGCGGCAGTACTGGATATCTGGAAAAGCTGGTACCGGGATCTCCTGCTTGCAAGGGCGAAAATGGGAGAGCACTCTTTTATGAACAGAGATTTTTCACAAAGCTTGAAAAAAATGTCCATGGGTTTTAAAATAAAAAATCTCGCAAAAAGCTTTTTCCTCATTGATCGAGCCGCCATGGACCTGATGGAAAACAGGAACAGCGCGCTTGTTTTTGAGCACCTGGTCCTGGAATTGAGGGCCCTTGCGGGTCGCTTATGATGAAGATCGGCAAGAAAGCCGGGCCGGGGGTACCGTGCTGGCCCGGCTTTCTCTATTGACCCTTTGAGGTTAGACAGGTAGACAGACTGTAGGAATTTTGGTTGCAAGGCATAGAAAGCCCGGAGCGAGTATCTCCGCAGTGAGTCAGGAAACCATATATGAGTAAGATTGTAGGCGTACAGTTTAAGGATGGCGGCAAGGTGTATGATTTTGATGCCGGACATTTTGTCCTCAAAGAAGGGGACAAGGTGATGGTAATCACTGAAGAAGGGCCCTCTATTGGATGTGTCCGTGTCGAACCGAGGAATCTAGGTCCTGAGAGGCCCAAAAAACCGCTCAAAAAGGTCTTCCGGCTTGCAACTGATGAAGAAATCAGAAAATACGAACAGGGAGGCAGGCTTGAAGAAGAAGTTTATCAGTACTGCGCTCAAAGGATAAAAGAACGGTCATTACCCATGTGTCTCGTGGGAGTGGAGCGACGTTTCGATGGGAGCAAGATCCTGGTTTTTTTTACCGCAGACGGCAGGGTCGATTTCAGGGAACTGGTAAAGGATCTGGTGCGCAAATTCCGGACGAGAATCGAAATGCGACAGATCGGCGTCAGACACCAGGCAAAAATGGTGGGAGGGTTGGGCACTTGCGGTCGACCCCTTTGTTGCGCATCCTTTTTGAACAGTTTCGGCACCGTAACCATTAAGATGGCAAAGGAGCAGAATCTCTCCCTGAACCCTGGAAAAATTTCCGGCATGTGCGGCAGACTTATGTGCTGCTTGACCTATGAGCACCAGTATTACGAGAAAATCAAGAAAAATCTTCCCAAGATCGGCAAGCGGGTCAGGACGCAATTCGGGGAGGGAAAGGTGGTCCGGCAGAATATATTGAAGGAAACTCTGACAGTGGCCCTGGATTCAGGAGAAGAAAAGGACGTTGGTTTTGAAGACCTGTCAACAGAGCGTCTCTTCAAGAAGAAGCGACATTCAACCCCCAGGAAATCTGGAAAAAAAAGAACCCGCTGAACCGCGAAATGCACGAAGGATAAAAAAAGTGGCTGAAAAATTTTATGTAACGACTCCTATATATTATGTGAATGCCGAACCTCATATCGGACATGCCTACACGACCGTAGTTGCTGATGTATTGAATCGTTTCCACACGCTCTGCGGCACAGAAACTTTTTTCCTCACCGGAACAGATGAGCATGGTGATAAAATTGTTGCAGCCGCGGAAAAGGCAGGGGAAACACCAAAACAGTATGTAGATCGGATTAGCCAGCTTTTCCGGGATCTTTGGCCCAAGATGCATATCAGCAACAACTATTTTATCAGAACCACGGACCCCGATCACCAGCAGGTGGTGCAGTTGATTCTTAACAAGGTCAAAGAAAACGGGGATATCTATTTCAGCGAATACGAGGGTCTCTACTGCTTCGGATGTGAGCGTTTTTACACGGAGCGGGAACTCGTAGACGGAAAGTGCCCTGATCACCTTACAGAGCCGACTGTTATAAAAGAGGCCAACTATTTTTTCAGGATGAGCCGATATCAGGATTGGCTGATCGATCACATAAACAAATATCCCGATTTCATTCGGCCTGAGCGGTACCGAAATGAGGTGCTTTCCTTTCTCAAGGAACCCCTCGAAGATTTATGCATCTCCAGGCCGCGGAGCCGTTTGACCTGGGGGATTCCCCTGCCTTTTGACGAAAATTTTGTTACCTATGTGTGGTTTGACGCTTTGATCAACTATGTTTCCGCACTAGGGTATCCGGAAGGGGAGCTTTTCACCCGTTTTTGGCCTGTGGCCCAGCATATCATTGCGAAAGATATCCTGAAGCCCCACGGAATCTACTGGCCCTGCATGCTAAAATCAGCCGGTATAGCGCCCTACCAGCACCTGAATGTCCATGGATACTGGAACGTGAACGAGGGGAAAATGTCCAAGAGCCTGGGAAATGTAGTCAGGCCCCTTGACCTGATGGATATCTATGGCCTGGATGCGTTTCGATATTTTCTGCTCCGGGACATGGTGTTCGGGTTGGATTCGGAATTCAGCGAAGAGGCTCTGGTAAACCGGATAAACGCGGACCTGGCAAATGATTTGGGAAATCTGGTCAGCCGGAGTGTAAGCATGGTACGCAAATATTTTCGGGGGAATATTCCCGGGCAAGGCAACCCCCAGGAAATGGATGATCAGCTCAGGACCAAAACGCTGGATCTGGTCGAGCAATACCAGTCTTTTATGTTGGAGCTGGGTTTTCATAAGGCCTTGATGGCTGTGTGGGAGATTATCGGTGATGTGAACAAATACATAGACACCACGGCGCCGTGGGTCCTCGCCAAGTCGGATAAAGGAAGACTTGAAACGGTCATGTACCACATCTTTGAGGCTTTAAAGGCAATATCTGTCCTGATCTGGCCGTTTATGCCCGCCTCTGCTGAAAAAATGCAACAGCAGATCGGATTGAAAAGATACGAAAAGCCAATTTCCATTGAGCGAATTCGACAGTGGGGCGAACTCCCGTTTGTTCGGCCTGTGGAAAAGGCACCAGCCCTTTTTCCGAGAATCGAAGCAAAAGAAAAAGAGAAAGGACCACATGTGATGCAATCCAATGAGACCCCTGAAGCAATAAAGGAAATGATTGACTTTGAGACATTTGAAAGAATGGATCTCAGGGTGGGGACAATCAAGGCGGCCGAAGCAATCCCAAAATCCAACAAACTGGTCAAACTGACGGTGGATATAGGGGAGGAGCGGACGGTCGTGGCCGGGATAGCGAAACACTATGCGCCGGAAGATCTGAATGGGAAACAGGTAATTATCGTGGCCAATCTGAAGCCGGTGAAACTGATGGGAGTGGAATCGCGCGGGATGGTGCTGGCGGCGGAAGATGATTCCGGCGTTCATGTCCTGATGCCGGATAATGAGACGGTACCGGGAAGTAAAGTGAGATAATGAAATGCGCAACATTTAATACGAACTCCATTCGCGCCCGGCTTCCCATTATCCTGGAGTGGTTGAAGCGGGAACAACCGGATATTCTGTGTGTGCAGGAAACCAAGGTGCAGGACAAGGACTTTCCGGCCGCTCCTTTCCAGGATGCGGGATATTCGACTGTTTTCCGGGGGCAGAAATCCTACAACGGCGTGGCTGTCTTGAGCAAGAAGCATGCCGCAGATATTGTCTTTACCCTGACCGGAGAGACCGAAGAACCTGCACGATTTATTCGCTGCAGGATTGGGGATACTTGGGTCATCAATGTATATGTTCCCCAGGGCTTTGCAGTTGGCTCGGAAAAATTCACCTACAAGCTTCGTTGGCTGAATGAGCTGTTGATCCACATTCATGATTTCTTCACTCCGGATCAACCACTCATTGTGGCGGGAGATTTCAACGTGGCTCTCGAGGAAAAGGATGTGTACGATCCTGAAGGACTCAGGGGCGAAGTGGGATTTCATCCGGACGAGCAGGCCCTGATGGAACGGTTTTTTGAATGGGGGCTGGTTGATCTCCTGCGGAAGCACCATCCCGAGGAAGGCCAATTTACGTTCTGGGATTACCGTATCCCGAACGCCCTCAAGCGAAAAATGGGTTGGCGGGTGGATTATATTCTTGCCACTCCACCGTTGGCTGACACTTGCAGGGATTGCTGGATCGATACGGGTGCAAGGTCCCTTCCCAAGCCCTCGGACCATACTTTCCTCGTGGCTGAATTCGACCTCCCCTGAGGTCCTGCCCCTACTCCAAAACTGGTTATTTTCCCCTCTTGTTGAATCCGTGTTCAGGTTTTGCTTTTAAAATAACATCGTGAAGGGGCACGGCAATCTTTTTGCGAGGACGATGGGGCCACACACTGGCGTTGAAAAGAGTCGCTGAGCAAGGCGGCCGGTGGCCATCTCAATCCCTTGCACTACTGGAGTACATGGAAATGTTATGCAGAACTGCGCCGGCACGCCCTGGCGCAGGAAGGTTTCGAAGTCCCAGCAAAGAAACGTTCTCGTGCCTGCAAAAAGATCCCCGTGCCCCTCATACCATTTGGCAGGGATAAGAGGGACACTGTTGGCTGATAGGCGAATCAGGTGGAGCTTGAAGGACAGAGGAGGGCTACCGGGCAGTTCTCATGATCCGGCTTTCGGGCTGTGCAAACGGCTCTTCCATGGTAGATGAGAATATCTGAAAACCTGCGCCATCGTTCCTTTGGCAGGAGCTTTTCGATGTCTTTCTCAATTTTGTCGGGGTCCTTGTTTTCAGTCAGGCCAAGCCGTTGCGAAAGCCGCTTCACATGGGTATCTACAACAACGCCAGGCACATCAAAGACAGCCCCCAGAACGCAGTTGGCGGTTTTTCTGCCCACTCCCGGAAGCTTGAGCATTTCCGCCATGGTGGATGGGACCTTTCCTCCATAAAGTTCCACGATTCCCTGAGAACAGCCTTTAATGGACTTGGCCTTGTTCCTGAAAAAGCCCGTGGGCCTGATATCAGCTTCCAGTTCAGCTATGGGGGCTTTTATATAGTCCTCCGGCGTCTGGTATTTCCGGAAAAGGGTTTTGGTGACCTGGTTGACCTGCTTGTCCGTACACTGGGCCGAAAGGATGGTTGAAATAAGGAGCTGAAAAGGGGTCCGGTATTCGAGCGCTGTCTTCTTATCGGTGTACAGGGGATCCAGTATTTCATAGATCTTCGTGGCTCTCTTTTTCAAGGCATCTGTTTTTTCCATTGTCGCTCCTTTTGAGCACGCCTGCCTACTATGTACCTTAATGTCCGGAGTTGTCAAGGAATTGATTTTCCTTTTCTTATTGACACAGCCTTGTTTTGGGCTATCATGAAAACATGCGCTTTTTCCCCGGAAGATGCAGAATAACGAAGGGGCTCGTATTTTTTGCGGCCATGGGGGGCTTGTGCTTGAACACCGCCATGGCAGAGGAACCTGATGCTGGAAGATCCGGTGGGGCAAGGACCAGGAAGGAGCAAATCGCCATGAAAAATGATCAACTGACGGAGGACCAGGGGAGACTGCTCCTCAAGGTGGCTCGACAGGCCATTGAACAGGAACTCTTTGCCCGGAAAGGTGAGGGTGCAGATGAGACCACATTCCCTCCAGTCTTTCGGGAGAGAAGGGGAACTTTTGTGACCCTCACGGAGAACGGACAACTGCGGGGCTGTATCGGGCATATTATTCCCCAGGAGACATTGATCGAAGGCGTGCAGGAAAATGCAATCAACGCTGCGTTCAGGGATCCTCGTTTCCATCCCCTCAGGCCGGATGAGTGGAAGAATGTCAAGATTGAAGTAAGCATTCTGACCGATCCGAAACCCCTTTCCTATACGGACGGAAAGGACCTCCTTGCGAAGCTCCGTCCGGGGATTGATGGGGTGATTATCAAGAAGGGCTATCATCAAGCCACATTTCTGCCGCAGGTATGGGACCAGCTGCCGGACAAAAAGGAATTCTTGACCCATCTCTGTTACAAGGCCGGCCTTGATGGGGACGCGTGGAAGAATGGTGATCTGGAGGTGTCCACTTACCAGGTGCAGGCGTTCGAGGAATAGATCAGATGTGAACAAAAAGCGGTTCATGGTATGGGCCATCATCGGAACGGGTATTTCATCAGTTAGCACCCAGCTGGTGGTCATCAGGGAATTCCTCTCCCAGTTCCACGGGAATGAAATAACCATCTCTCTGGCCCTTTTTTGCTGGTTATCATTGACCGGGGCCGGGAGCTACGCGGCCAAGTTTGTAAAAAGACCCTCTTTGGCTGTTTTTTGCTTCCTCATTGTTGCCGTTGCCGTGGCGCCAATTCCTGAAATTCTGCTGATCAGGCACTTCAGACATGGGTTTTTCATTCACGGCATGTCGCCGGGGTTTTATCCTATCTTTTTCTATATTCTGCTTACCACCGCAGCCTATTGTTTTCTGCTGGGGTTTATCCTGCCTTATATACTGAAGGTCATGCAGGAGAGCACTCCGGGCTATACAAGCGGTGATCTTTATCTTGCCGACAATATTGGTGATATCATCGGCGGGGCACTATTCAGCTTTGTTTTGGTCTACTGGTGTACGCCGTTTCATTCCATTGCCCTTGCCTCTTCCCTGCTTATTTTCGTTAGCCTGGTCCTCTGTATCAAGACCGGTCGGTTTATTCTATTTGGTATCCTGCCGCTGGTATTCGTGTTTTACTATGGGGCCCTTCATCGCAATTTCGAGGTTTCGACCCTTTCGCCGCAATACGGGAGGATCGTCCGCTACATGGAGTCTCCGTACGGGAGGGTCATCGTTACAGAGGAGAGTTCCCAACACACCTTCTGGCAATCAGGGATCCCAGTCTATTCAGATCTCAGTATGGTGCAGGCGGAAGAAAAGGTCCATTATCCCCTGTCTCAGCTGGGGCAGGTGAGAAACGTCCTTCTTGTTTCCGGGGGCCTCGGCGAGACCCTCAAGGAGATAAAAAAATATCATCCTCTACGGGTGGACTATGTTGAGCTTGATCCGTTCCTGATCAAAGCAGCAAGGGAGTTCAATGCCATCCAGGGCGGGAACAGGATGGTCAGGATTTTCAACACGGACGCAAGACGTTTTGTTCGAAAAACAAAAAACCAGTATGATGCCGTGATCCTTGACCTGCCGGACCCGGATACGTTCCAGGTCAACCGTTTTTATACCAGTGAATTTTTTTCCCTGGTAAAGAGGGTTCTCTCGAAAAAAGGCATCATGTCTTTGGGCCTTGCGTATGGAGAGAACTATATCAGCGAGATCAGGAGGAAGAAACTGGCCACCATTTTTCATACGATCAGCATTCATTTCAAGCACGTTCTTCCCATACCGGGACAGGAGGCCTATCTCATCTGCAGTGATGGAGATCTTCATTCTGATATCCCGGCAAGGTTAAAGCAGAAGGGGATTTCCACCAGTTATATCGCCGGGTTTTATCAGGGGAATGTGACGCCGGACCGGTTGCGCCAGTTGCGGGATGCAGTCGAAGGGGAGGGAGTGGTCAATACGGATTTTCAGCCGCGGCTTATCAAGCTGGTTTTCCTGGAATGGTTTTCAAAATATGGGACCAGCCCGCGCGCATTTTTTGTGGTCCTTTCAGGTGTTTTCGTCTTTTACTTGCTCTTGATCCGGAGAGAAGAGTATATCCTGTTTACCACCGGGGCGGCTTCCATGGGCGTTGAAATGCTCATTATTTTTTCTTTCCAGGTGGTCTACGGGTATATTTACCTGGAGATAGGTGCGATTGTGACGGCCTTCCTGCTGGGCCTCCTGCCGGGAGTTTTGCTGGGGAGATGGCGGCAGAAAAATGATAAAAGGGATCTCCTTTTTTCTGACGCGGGTATGATCGGCTTTCTGCTGCTTTTTTTTCTCTGGGTCCTGATCTTGAAGTCCGGGCCACACCCGGTATTTTTCCTGCTTTACGGTTTCCTCTTTTCACTGCTCTGCGGTTTCCAGTTCCCGGTAGCCGCGCGGATTATCGGGGAGGAAAACAGCCCTGCCGCCGGGTGCCTGGCAGCGGACCTGGCAGGTGCGGCCTTGGGTACCCTGGCTGTCGGCGCCCTGCTGATCCCGCTTTTTGGGATTGGGTTGGCGACCCTGTTCCTCATCCTCCTGAAAATTTCCAGTCTCATCCTCTCACCCGGTCTTTCCCTAGATCGTTACAAGAAGGTATTTTGAATGCGGATAATGGAGGGTTGCGGAGTCCCAGCAAAGAGACGTTTTCGTGCCTGCAAAAAGATCCCCGTGTCCCTTTTCTGCCGCGAACCATGGATCTTCAAATTATGGAGAACGGTTTGATGCAGTGAGGGAGTACTTGAGAGAAAATGATGAATCCCTTGAGCAAGTGGGGAAAAAGACTTAGGATAAAGATATTCGTTTGACAAGAGGGGGGAGCACATGGGCCGTGAGATGACCAGAAAGCAGTTTCTGAAGACCCTGGGACTGGGGGCCGCCGGGGTCCTA
>Ga0164318_10007647_pt1 | contig 10472 bp, 14 predicted proteins | sample GuaBasSedimGuay9_FD_113734 | JGI IMG/M metagenome (GOLD analysis project Ga0164318, IMG submission 113734) | Subseafloor sediment microbial communities from Guaymas Basin, Gulf of California, Mexico - Guay9, Core 4571-4, 0-3 cm | ecosystem: Environmental > Aquatic > Marine > Hydrothermal vents...
TCCCGGTTTGGCACCATGTTTTGCAGCCCTTGCTCTGTCATTGCTATTAGGATAAGATATCATTAAAGATTTATAGAGTCTGTCATCACATTTTTTTCTCACGATCTGGTAAGACCCTTCTGGTGTCCGATAGTCTCCTGCTTTAACTTTATTTCCACCATTGGCACCTCCTTTGGCACCCAGAGAGATACGAAATTCATCAATCTTTTTACCGTTGCGATAGGTATATAGTTTCCTTTTCTTTTTGTACACAACAATTTTATCTATTTTACAAGAGTGATCAATCTCTGTTCCTCTTGATAAACCTTTTCTGCACTCTTTTGTTGCATACGGCGTATTATCGACTTTCCCCCGATACCCCTGTTCCGTACATCCGTTCATGAAGAACAATCCTATTATAAAAATAATACCTGTAACCAATTTCATATCTACTCCTGTTATTAATTTGGGGTCATCCCCAGTCTTCATTTTGACTTTTTGATTTGTGCTTGTCTTTTTTATATGAAGTCCCGTTTTTTAGCTTTTGCAAACGATTAAGATTGGACATTTCTGCCTCACGAAGATCAGAGAACTTCTTGTTATCAAAAGATTCAGACAGGCAGGTCTGTGCATAGACCCTCTCTATATACACTTTCAGCTGCTGATGGTACTCGGAATCTAAATTGATCTCCACCTTTTCATCAAACTTTTTTTTCAATTCAACAAATTTTTTATTAAATTTTTCGGAACAGATCGCCTCATCACGAAACATACGAAAAAGATTTTTAGAAATCTTCTCCAGTTCTGTAATATATTTTTGACGATTGAATTTATCGATCTGTTTTTGCGTATATCTGATGACGATCCTTTATTTGATGGTCACAGGCACACCTTCACGTACGGCATACCAGAGTTGATTCATAGCAGAGTTTGTCACGGCAACACAGCCTTGTGTCCAGTTACGGGAAAGAGTATACTTGTCTCCCCTGCCGTCTGCATTCCAGGTAGGCTGTGCATGGATGGTTATGTCTCCGCCTGGGTTCACCCCTCTTGCTGCTGCACGTGCTTTATCCTGTGGTCGGGGGTAAGAGATGCACAAAGAACGGTAATATTTGGGAGAGCAGAGTTTACGGTGTATCCAGAACTGACCCTCAGGGGTACGGTTATCTCCCTTTTTCACCTTACTTCCAATGGGATTTTTCCCTAAAGAAACAGGGAAAACACTTTTAATTTTATTTCCCTGGTAAAGATACATTTTTCGTTCTTTTTTAATGACCACAATACGGTCTATTTTCTCTCCGGGGAGGTAATCCTGTGCGTCAAGCATCTCATTTTTACACTCTTTAAGTGAGTACCGGTTTCCTTTAACTTGAGGATCAGTACAGCCATTTAAAGCAAAGAGAATAAACGATATAAACAATATAAGTTTTTGATGAGTAATTAACATACACAGATTGTAACTAAAATAGGTTAAAAAGATAAAGATAAAAAATATTTTATGAAATTTTTAAGTAGAAAGAGAAATAAGAGCTGTGTTCAGAGCCCGTAAGCTTTGAACACAAAAGAGTGATTACAGTGCAGCTTTTGCAGCAGCAAGAGCTTCTTCATAGTTAGGCTCTTCTGTAATTTCAGGAACTACCTGCTTGTAAGTTACTTTTCCGTCTTTACCAACAACAAAGATAACTCTGGCAAGAACACCGGCCAAAGGACCGTCTGCAAGAAGTACACCATAAGCGTTTGCAAAATCTCTGTTTCTGAAGTCTGAACATACTTTGATGTTTTCAATTCCAGCTGCTCCACACCATCTTGCCGCTGCAAATGGAAGATCCATAGATACTGTCATTACTTCAACACCGTCAAGAGATGCTGCTTCTGAGTTAAATCTTCTAGTCTCTGCATCACATACACCTGTGTCAAGTGAAGGAACTGCTACTACCAGCTGAACTTTACCTTCTCCGCCTACCTGCTCGTCTTGAAGCATTGGGTTACAGTTACTACTGTTACTACCGGTGCTGTGTCACCTACGTTAATTTCTGTACCTGCGAGGTTACATACGATGTCATTTTTAAATGTTACTGTTGCCATTTAATATCCTTTAATTTAGTTTGATAAATGTATTATGACTTAAATAGGATGAAATTAGTCTTAATTACTCTTGTTTTATTGATTTATATCAATTTTTACTTTTTTCAGTACTCTTTCAAATGCCGCATCTACGTCACTCTTATAGTCACTCTGTACCTTATAGTAACACTTGAAGCCTTTTTTTATCTCTATCCGTACATATCCGTTAAAATCACTTCCAGTACTTTTCACTATAGGATTATTACATGATCCTATATGATATTTAGTCAATTCAATTCTATAATCGCACTTGGGATCATCTTCTATTCCAAAATAATTCTGCAATATATCTTTATCCTGTTTATCCAGTACTGCATAGTGAAGACATTTGGGAAGAGACATGATTTTTTGATCACAGGAAGTTGAATAGGTTGGAAAATCTTCCTGACATCCTGTAAAAAACAGGAATCCAAGAAGAGGAAGAAAAAATTTAGAGAATTGCATTATCTGTTCGCAATGCCTTTAACCCACTTTTCCATCGCTGCATTCGCATCAGGATTCGGAGCTTCCAGAAAAGAGACAACAAAGCTGTCACTCAATTCTGCCACACCGATGGATCTTGGTCTAACCGCAAGCACTTCAGGTTTAGGCAATACTTTTCCAAAGCAGCAAATGATATTTTTCGCATCTTTTATCTCATCTGCTATCTTACCCTCTGCAAGACCACTTGTATGTCCATAGTGGTCAAATTCTCCTATATACACCGCAACAGGGTGTGCTTCAATCTGTGATTTTATATAGGCTAAAATCTCATCAACGTTTTTATATGTTGTTTCTTCTTTTTTGACTTCTACGGTAAATACCGGGTATTTTTCCATAACTGTTATCTGTTTCACTTTTTTTCCTTAATTATTATTTACATTCCGGGAATTCGAGGTATCTTTCCCAGTTTAGAGTTTCTACAATACCAACCCCAACCTTTTTTCATCCAGTGACCAACAACAGGAAGAGGAATCATCGTTCCCCCTTTATCATTTCGATGAACAAAGGCTGCTCCATTCCCCGTATCCATAACACATAAAATATTAAGATGACCTACATAACTCTGTTTTGAATCTATATTTTGCTGATGTTGGAAAATATTATATGCAACATTTTTGGCCATTACTTCAGCTACATGCCCCTGCTTTGCTTTCCAGTCAGGACCAATAAGAGCAGTAGCATCCCCTATGGCATAAACATTTTCAAAACCTTCTATTTCATTATATTCATTTGTAACGACAAAACCAGCATCACTCAAAGGCAGATCGGATTCTTCTATAATATTGTGCCCCGTTCCTGCAGATATGAACATTGTAAGATCAGACTCTATTTTTGTACCATCTTCAAAACTAATACCGTCTGTATCAAAATGTGTGATCTTTGAGCCTACTTGTTTATGAATATTCATCATTTTAAACATTTTATCCATCATTACCAGTGCTTTTTCACCCATTTTCATGCCAGGTTTATGCATCGGCGCAAAGAAAGTCAGTTCAAAATTATCTCTTATTCCTTTTCTTTTCAAATATGTATCAACATTGAAAAGTACTTCAAAAGCAGGACCGCCACGTACAGCTGAGGGATCTTTGGCATTACCGCCAAAGCCCATAGCGATCTTTCCGGAACCTTTGAGTATTAATGCATCTAAACGCTCATAAAGTTCAGTAGCTTCTTCCGGTTTTCCACAGATGGAAAGGGTGTTTTCCATACCCTTCATCTGTATCTTACCTTGCCCAAGTGCTACAACAATGTAATCATATTCATCCAATACACGACCACTCTTCAGAGTAACCTTCTTGGCTTTAGCTTCTATTTTCGTCACAGGATCGACTATTACTTTAAAACCATGTGCAAAAGCCAGCTTATCCAGAGGCACAGATACATCTTCTTTTGTTACTTCACCTGTAGGGATCCAGATCGAGGTAGGATAGATGTAAAAATAGTCTCTATCACTTACCAATGTTACATCAAGCTCTTGCTTTCTAAGGTAGATCGCTGCTTCTACACCAGCAAATCCGCCACCAAGTACCAATACTTTTTTGTTAATCATTTTGTTCTCCCTTACTTTTTGAGAAGGTCTGCACGAGGATAGACAAATACAGTATGTCTCTCTACTATGATCTTCTCTTTGTCATCCACAGCATATGCTTTTATAGTAAGCGGGATCGGCACATCTTTTCTAGCGTTGTCCGCCAACTTTTCTTTGGTTCTCAATACAACCACTTTCTTACGTTTTTTACCCGGAGCGATAGAAAATGGCTCTTTTGGTCTGATAATTTCTATCTTATCATTATCCACTATTTCAAAGGTATATGTATGTCTTTTACTGTCTGTATTGGCAAACAGGAACAGGTAATCATTCTCTACAACCCCATGATCCAGTATTTTATAAAGTCTTGTTGTCTTATTGACATTCAACAGCATATGTTCTTTTGTACTTCCCATAGCAAACAGGGAAATAAGCACAATGAGCAATACAGTAAAGTATGCAATGATCTTTGGTCTGAAGTAATTTGTTTTACCTTCATGTCTCAATGTCTCTTTTTCAGAGGACCACTGTACAAGGCTAGGTTTTCCAAGTGCACCCATAACTGTAGTACAGGCATCCACACATTCAAGACAGTTAATACACTCAAGCTGCAAACCTTTACGAATATCTATATGTGTAGGACAAACCGTCACACAGGATTCACAGGTTGTACACTCAGCGGTTGGCTCTACTGCCAAAAGTTCTTTGGTTTTCTCGTACTCTTTATGTCTGTCATGTCCATGCCCCTGATAAATTTCACCACCTCGGATAGGATCATAGACTGCCATGATCGTTTCATCATCGTAGAGTACAGACTGTACACGGCTGTAAGGACAGATATATATACAGAAATCTTCTTTGATAAAAACTATATCTGCAACAATGAACAATGCTATACCGATCAGGATACCAAATAACATCATATGCTCACCAGGGTTTTGCAAATAAACAAAGAACTCTTCAGGAGGCACAAAGAACCAGAGGAAATCAGCAGCAGCAATAAGTGCCAAGACTGACCAGAGTAAAATGGCAATGACTTTTTTTACCTGATTCTCTGTTTTTGACATATCCGGTTTTTTCTGTTTATTTTTAATTCGCTTATGCAAACCTAAAAGTTTTGTCTCTATCCCGTCTCTATAAATGACCCTGAAGATCGTCTGAGGACAGGCCCAGCCACACCAGGCTCTACCACCTACGGCAGTGACTGCAAAGATCCCCAGAAACAGTAACATCAATAAAAATGGCATGAGGTAAAGTTCCTGCATATCAAAAGCCACACCGGCCAAATGCAGTTTTTTATGGTCAAAACTCAATAAGAACAGGTGATTGCCTCCTATTGTAATGAACGGCATAGCCAATGCAACGATCGTTGCCAGCACATAGGCCCAGTACCGCTTAAGACGGTAAGGTACCCAACTCTTTAAATACTCTTTTGCCTGATTTTTCTTTGGTTTTGGTTGTTCTTCAATAACTGCTTCCATGTTACTGTATCCTTTCTTGTTTATGTAATTTATCTTGTTCGAACGGACATACCAACAGTGTATTATCCGTCCCTGTCATATCTGCATGAGGCACGATCTCCATCCATGACCCTTCTATTAACTCTCTTAATCCTCTTGACTCAATATAATCTTTTAAAGAACTTCTGCTTACCGCCAACTCTCTGGATATTGCAGAGACGTTCATACCCTCTTTCAAAAAAGAGATGATCTGAGGCTGATACCTGTCAAACTTTGAAGAAGACCGGCTTCCTTTTGGTCTTCCTATCAGGTTTGACTTCGCCTTCTGTGCTTCTCTAAGATCATTTAACAGAGGAAATATCTCCACAACGGTGGTCTCTCTGTTCATTTTGGTCTTGGCAGCTGAAATATGCAGAACGATCTCTCTGCTCAACATACAGTTGATGATCTTGATCAACTCTTCTGTTCGGTTGCTCAGTACAGATAAAGTGTCAATGATCACAGCACTCCCTTCTTCAAGTGAATGCATGAATTCCTCAAACTTTTCTCTCTCTTCTATATGATGATTTTTATTTGAATACTCCACAACCTCTTTATCGATCTCCAAACCCTGAGTCAATGAATACGAAAGAATAGTACGTTGCTGTTGAGACATTGTATGGCTCTCCGGCATTTGCCTTAAATAAGCATAATTCATAATTCTCCTTTCTCATTTCCACAATCATAAGCTTACTGGTGTTAAAAATAACTTAAAAATGTATTTAAAACGTCATAAATATTCTTTTTTCGTCATTTTTACTTTATTTACGTCATTTTTTATGATAAAATACGAAAATAAATACCTATAAAGAGGACAGATCGTGAACTTAACACACTTAGACGAACAGAACAAACCAAAAATGGTAGATGTGGGAGACAAAGCACCCAGTACACGTATTGCTACTGCATCAGGCATTATTGAAGTGGGTCAACCTGCTTTTGATGCCGTAGTGGCAAATACGGCTAAAAAAGGTCCTGTACTGCAAACTGCTGTGATCGCAGCTATTCAGGGGACCAAGCAAACCTCTACACTCATACCTATGTGTCACCCTCTTATGCTGACATCAGTCAAAACAGACATTGAAGAGTTACCTGAGGTTCCCGGCTTCAAACTCACAGTCACTGCAAAACTGAACGGACAAACTGGAGTAGAGATGGAAGCATTGACAGGAGTCAGCGTTGGTCTGCTCACTATTTACGATATGCTAAAAGCCATTGACAAAGGTATGATCATCAGAAATGTACAACTCGAACACAAGTCAGGTGGAAACTCCGGCGATTTTAACAGAGGAGAAAAATAATGAAAATATTAGACAAAGATACCCCCGAAAAACCAGAGATCAACTACCCAACGAACTGGGGATTTAAAATTATTGGTAGAGATAAAGATGCTTTAGAAAAATGTATTAAAGAGATCATGAAAATAGAGGGAGACAAAAAACATCTCTGCTCTATTGGAAATAAGTCAAAGACAGGGAAGTTCACGACCTATAATGCTTCTTGTACCGTTGACAGCGAAGAGGAAAGAAACAGGATCTTCAAATACTTTGAAGACCATGATGATGTTGAGATGGTGATTTAAGTCTTCAGCTTATGCAACATCTTATCGGCACTTAAACTCACCAACATAGAGACGATCACGTAGGTCAGAAAGAAGTAGAGACCTACTTCAACTTCTGCACGGCTTACATCACCTTTGTCGACAGTAAGATAGACCAAAAAAGTAGCTACTACAAATACATCTACCATTGACCATTTCCCCAGCATTTTGAAGAATTTTACAATGCTGTGTGCGAACTTCGTTTGCATAAAGACAGCAACAAAAGCCAAAGAGAGTGTTTTGAGCACAGGGATCAAAACAGAAAAAAGCAGTATGACCAGAGCAACAACTACATCTCCATTATCAAACAGTTTGACTATAGAACCGATGACCCCTTTAGATTCAAAAGATAGTACCACATCACCCAGATACTCCACATCTTTATGTATAGTGACCATCATAATGGGAGTGATAAGCCCAAAGATCAGTGTCGTAAAGGCAGCAATAGCTCCAAAAAAAGTAAAGGCACGCAAAGAGAGTAAAAAGTAAGCACCCAATATACCCGTCAAAAGAAGTATGAAATACAGAGTATCCTGTTGACTTTGTTTTTTATGTCTCCCTCCTACCTGTTTTAAGGCTTCAAGCTGTTTCTTCTTGTCATTTTTATAAAGACCGAAAGAGAAGTTCTCCGCCAACTCTTTGAGCTGGAATTTTGCAAGTTTCTTTGCAGACATCTGCTCTACAAGTGAAGCGGTAACCTGCTCATAAGCTTTTGCATGAGTATAAGCCCTGTTTCCCAAAAAAACCATCGTCAATAACATCAACGTCAGCAGTACATAAAGTATCTTATTTTTCATCTAGTACCTCGAAATAGATCAGCAGTGTTTTTTGAAAAAAGTTGTCATTGTCATCGGAGATCATCACATAACGGTTTTTACCTACACGTGCCAACCCTTCAAAGTTATCTACATCCCAGCCTTTATGGCTGTTCATTTTCAACAACACTTCTGTTTTGCACATCCCCTTTTTTTTACAGTCATTCAGATAGACTTTTTTTAGCGTCACCACAAAAGGATCCAGATAAGAGATGAAAGAACGCTCCAGAACCAATACATTACCGTCATCCGTCACTTCTATGGCTGAGATGGCAGATCGTGCTTCTGGTTCTGCTTTAAAGTACCATTTTTTACCGCTAAGGGCATACAGGGTCTGTTTCTTTTTAGTATACTTCTTCAACGGCCACTCTGCTGCAGTCATGATGCCATACTTTTTATGCCAGGCAAGGGCTTCAAGTGATTTATTTTTAGATCTGAAATTTTGACTGTTTCTTAACTCTTTCGGTATGGCATATTTACGTATCTGCTGCCCCTGTTTGTCAGAATTCTTATGAAACCATGCAATCTTTGCTTTTCCCTCAAAAGAAATAAGCAGGTGCCCCTTGGCATCCAAGGTCATGCCTTCTGAGTCTCTTCTCCACTTTTTGAATTTTTTGCCATGTTTATTTTTAAGCTTCACTGCTGCGGTTGGAGCCAATTCTTTTATCGTATTGCCGAACCTGGCTTTAAAAGTAAAGAGTTTTCCTTCATCCGAGATCATAAATAATTTTTCTTTTTTCTGGTCATAGGCCAGGTCAGAGATCTCTGAGAACTTCACCCCGTTGATCGCAGCATACATCAACTGTTTCTGGTCAAGTATTTTGATCTTTCCAAAAACTCTGCTTGAAGAAGAAGGCGTAATATTTACAGAAAAGAACCCTGCATTCAAAGCAAGAGCAGAGAAGAGAAGGAAGAAAACAATTCTCATTATACAGCTTTTTCTTCAGGAAAGAAATAAACCATCACAATGATCCAGGCAACTGCAATGTCAATGGCGACGTCCGCATAGTTAAAGACCGCAAAGTTAAATCCGCAATGCCAGGCAATATAGTCTACTACACCGCCATACACAAAACGATCATACACATTTCCCAGCGCCCCGCCAATAAGCAGGCCTACAGGGAAAGCATAACGTTTCAGATACCCTTCTTTAAGCACATAATAAAGGATCCCTACAACAAGCAGACTCTGTATCCATTTCAAATAAGGACCGACAAAAGCAAACATGGAAAATGCCACACCTTTGTTGTAATGCAGCTCCAGGTCTATACATTCACCTGCACGGTAATAACCCTCAACAAAAAGCATTTTAATATTTTGGTCAATAATAAATGTGCCTATTGCGGTAAGTAAGAAAATAGCAAAGATCCGCATTAGACAAGTGCGCCTTTAAAGAAAGCTATACACTCTTCCATCATAATATCAAGTGCTTTTTTATCTTTTCCTTCAAGAAGCAGACGGATCTTGTTTTCTGTGCCGGAATATCTGAAAAGCTGACGCATACCTTTTGCTTCTGCTTTCTCTTTGAGTGCGTCCAATCCCTCTATCTCGTCAAAAGATCTTTTTTCTTCAACCAGTAAATTTACCAATCGTTGAGGGTAAGATTTATAAGGGTTGAAAACTTCAGAAGCTTTTTTATCTGACGATACAAGATATGCCAGTGCCTGCAAAGCAGAAGAGATGCCGTCACCCGTTTTTGCATAATCAGAGAAAATAATATGCCCACTCTGCTCTCCTCCGAAATTTATACCTTCTTTCTGCATCATTTGAACCACATTCTTGTCACCAACTGCTGCACGATGAAGAACAAGTCCTTTCGTAGCCAGATACTCACCAAGTCCTTCATTACTCATGACGGTAGCCACCATTCCGTCACCTTTGAGTTTCCCCTGATTTTTTAAATGTACCGCAAGCACAGCCATCAGCTTATCGCCATCAACGATGTCTCCTTTTTCATCCACAACAACAAGTCTGTCTGCATCACCATCCAATGCAAGTCCTATATCTGCACGCGTATCAAGCACTGCTTTTGCAAGCGTTTCGGGGGCAGTCGCACCACAATTCTCATTTATGTTGAAACCATTCGGTTTATCTCCTATGACAACCACTTCAGCTCCAAGTTCATTTAAAATAGTTGGACCGACAATATATCCTGCCCCATTGGCACAGTCTATGACCACACGCTTTCCAGCCAGGGTTAAATGTCTTGGAAAAGAGTTTTTGATATGTACAATATATCGACCGACCACATCATCAATTCTTTTTGATTTCCCTATCTTTTGACCGACGACCTGTGCTTCTTCTATTCTCATGTCATCCGCATAGATCTCTTCGATCAGCTCTTCTTTATCACGATTGAGTTTGTTGCCTTCTGCATCAAAGAATTTAATACCGTTATCATCATAAGGGTTATGGCTGGCAGAGATCATGATCCCTGCATCACA
>Ga0164318_10007648_pt1 | contig 10471 bp, 9 predicted proteins | sample GuaBasSedimGuay9_FD_113734 | JGI IMG/M metagenome (GOLD analysis project Ga0164318, IMG submission 113734) | Subseafloor sediment microbial communities from Guaymas Basin, Gulf of California, Mexico - Guay9, Core 4571-4, 0-3 cm | ecosystem: Environmental > Aquatic > Marine > Hydrothermal vents >...
CTTATCTGAAGAATACCCTCATAATATCCCCCAGCCATCCTAGCACAATCCAAGCATTGTTCGAACTTAGATTTTACCTCTATATTTTCATATGTCTCATATACGATGCCCCTAAAATTAAATTTAAATTTGACTTTGAGGGTTAATTTACCTTCATTCTCCATAAAATTCAACACATCATATTTCTCTATATTGTACCCTTTTAGAGATAATCTATTTATAGCTTCACTGGCTAGGATATCGGGGAGATAATCATTCACTACTACCCATTTTCCTTTTGAATAGACCCTCAAACACCTCTTGCATACTCTAATTTCGATTTTTTTTGGTATTTCTGGCTTTTTTTCTTTAATATAACACGAATAACACCTATTATCTATCAATCTGTCAGTAATTTTTCCACATATACAACAAAACCTACTACTAGTCATAATATCGCCATCTGTGCATGTGGGATATTTTGAATTTTAAGTACATTTTCTCTTTTAACGATGCCAAGCTCTATTGCAAGAGAAATTATATTTTCCCCTACCAAGTTCGCTATTGTGGCCATCTTAAGGAGCTTTGATGCTTCCTCTCTATCTACTATGTTCCCTCCATAAAATTCTCTTTTAACTTCTAGAAGAAGTTTTTCTTCTTCAAATCTTTTACCTAGAAGGTTTTTATCACATATTGCAACTAAAGTTTCCCCCTCGATATGATAAACTTTGGCATAAAACATCTCAAACCTTTTTAAATCTTCCAATTTTAGGTTCGTATATTTCTCCCTCTTGCATCAACTCATTTAACACGCTTTCAAGCTTTTCCTCAGAAAATCCGCTCTTTTCTAGTAGAGATATATACTTAACTCCTTGTCCATCGTCTAATTCTTCTATCAGATTTAATATTATGAATTTTGGACTTTCTTCTATTGTTTCTTCTTGAATTTCTATTTCTCCCTCTCTTTTATTTTCTTTCACACTTTCTCTATATTTAAGGAAAAGTTCGAGTTTTCTAACTAATTCCCAGTTTGGATCCTCTATAGTTGCTATGCATTCAGCAGTTATGTACTTCTCCCCATTGTACTCTTTTACCTTACCAACCACATCCACTATGTCCCCCTCTTCTATCTTTTTGATCAGCTTAACTTCATTCCTAAAAGCCTTCACAGAAATTGTATCACTCCCATCATCTATGGTGATACTGCCATATTTCTCATCCTCACTTATGTATTTTGCAACCACGGTCCCCATTATTCTTGCACGCGATATTTTCTCCCCTCTAGGAGTAAGTACATAATTTGGACTCCCCCTCTCACTTGCCCTAATGTATTGCCCCTCTTGGATGTCGTATATCCTAACTTTAATAGCTGTGCTTCTCTCCATGCCTTTCACACCACCTTGTAGTGTTCATGCCTTGGCTCATAAATACTTCCATCCCGCTTAAGTTTCTGCAAGAGTTCTTCCACATTATCCCTAGATATTCCTTGCTCAGAAGCCATTTGTATAATTTCTGTTTTTTTGGCTGTACCGTGAAGTTCCTCTAACTCTTTAATTATATCTATTAAAATTTTTATTTTCTCTCTCTGTGACTTGGTTACCCCAAGCATTATCTTGTCTATGTCAACCTTCCCCGTTTCTAGGTCGAGTCCTGCCTGTTTCAACGAGAGTTTAACCAATCTAATTGCTCTTTCAACGTCTTCTTCACTTACTACTTCGCTCAATCTTACTCTTGCAGAAGCTCTTGCAAGCCTAATAATAGCCCAAAGCTGTCTTGCTGTGAGAGGTATGGGAACATCTTCCGCTCTCTGCGCAGCTTCCCTCATTTCAACGTAGAAACTCTCTATTTTTTTCCTAGCTTCTTCTCCAAGTTTTGGGAATATCCTCTGTCTAGCATAGGCTATATATTTTCTAAGGAAATCTGGAGGTACTGGAGGAGTGATACTTTCAGGAGAAATCACTGTATCGAGTATGTGCCTTGCCACCTCCCTTGTTTCGCTGAGTTCGTCTTTTACAAAGAAAATCAAATCAAACCTAGAGAGTATGGTAGGAGGCAAATTTATCTGCTCAGAAATAGCCTTATATTCATCAAATCTCCCGAATTTCGGATTTGCTGCAGCTAGAATAGAGCATCTTGCCCTGAATGTTGCCAATATACCTGCTTTTGCTATACTTACAGTCTGCTGTTCCATCGCTTCATGCATTGCTGCTCTATCGCTGGATTCCATTTTATCAAATTCATCTATACACGCTATCCCTTTATCTGCAAGCACCAGTGCCCCTGCTTCCAAACTCCATCCCCCCTCACCGAACTCATCTTTTATCGCAGCCGCTGTCAGCCCCGCAGTTGAAGTCCCTTTACCTGAAGTATATATTCCTCTCGGAGCCAATTCTTTAGCTACATACTGTAAAATTTCACTTTTACCCGTAGCTGGCTCACCTATAATGATTATATGGGAATCCCCCCTTATTCTACCACCATCAGGCAACTCCAAAGGCGGTGCAGAAAAAAGTTGATACATTATAGCTTCCTTTATATCTCTGTAGCCATATATATGGGGGGCTATAGAATCCCTAATCTTATCATATATCTTTGGGTCTTTAGAAAACTCTATTATTTTCTTTTCATCTTCTTTGGTAATTGTTATCTCCTCAAAATCCAACTCAACGGGCTTATAAGAATTCGCTTCAAGAAAAATATCAAAAACTCTAGTTTTCTTGTTTCTTTTTGCCCTTAATATCCCCACTATTTCTATTCTATCACCTGGGAAAATTTTTCCAGTCAAATCGTCTTCCAAGTATACTGTCAGCTGCTGAGGATGCTCTCCTCCCCTTAAATCTTCTAGAGATTCCTGAATTAGAATTTTCTGAGAGTCAACAAATGTGGACTCTTCTAATAGGAGACTAAAAGGACCCTTTCTTTCACATGAATCGCACATATACGGTTGTCTCAGTTTCTCCCCATCTTGAGGTATTCTCATTATATTCCCACATACCCTACACTCAAATGCCCCAACTACAAGCTTTGGTCTGACATCTGTCGATTTCCTAACAATTCCCTCTACCCCGATTAGCTTTCCCACATCCTCGCTCCTCAGGTCTCTTATTAGGTATTTATATGCAGAAGGCAAATTTTGAAATCTCACATTTATATTGATAGAAGGTAGGTCTATAGGAAGCTCTAAATTCCTTATAGCCTTCTCCGCAGATTTTATCGTCTCATCTGGGTTTCTAATAAGTTCTTCTGCCAGAGAAAAATCATAACCATCCAAAATATCAAAATCCACAACCAAACTCCTTTCTTGAGGATATCCCCTAACAATCCGTAGTATATCCCTGTAGTAGTAGCTTCTGAAGAACTTCTCAAATTTTTCTTCAAGGGTCAGTACCTCAACTACCATATACGCCCACCCATTATACAACTTGTTTTAAAAGCTTACCAACTTTTCGAAGATTGCCGCTTATCTTCTTGTGAGCATTGGTGGTCTGTATAATCAGAGGAAATAAAGGTATATCGCAAGAGCGTGGGAAAAGTTTTTTCTCTAAAGATTGTAGACCTCTTCTATATACTCCCCATGAATTTTAAATAATTCATCCTCGTCCATCAGACCATTTTCAACTAAATACCTGCTTACCTTTGGAATATTGGCGGGTGAAACAACAGCACCTGGCCTGCTCAGGTCATCCAAATAATCACTCTCCATGAGAAATCTCTTTCCGTACTTTAAAGCTTTGACTATATTGCTTCTGGATGAAATCAAAGATGGGAATACCCCTAATTTTTCACATTCCTTAACGAGCGAAACCGGAGAAAAGTGTTTTATAATCCTTTTAGGACTTAAACCAACTTTTTTAGCTATTTTTACTATCTCTTCTAATTTTGTTGGCGTCAAACTTTCAGTATGGAGCTGAACTGCACAGTCTATTTCCTTAGCTCTTTCAAAAATATAGGTTAGTAGCTTATGGCATATTTCTATTATTTCATTTTCAACTTCAAAATGAGGTCTACCCACCTCCCCCAGAGCTATTGCCTTCCCTTCCTCAATAAGTTTAATAGCTTTGTCTATTCCTCTAGTACAAATATCCAAAGTTTTACTCTCGTATTCAGAGTAAAGCTCAACTACCTCAACTGGATGAACACCAACCACCACGTATACTTCCAAGCCCGTGTTTTCCCTTACTTTTTCAGCAAGTTTAATTGTGAACTCATATAATTCATCAAAATTTCTAGCCTTAACATCCTTTCTCATCTTGTTCACGAGGAAAATTCTTTTTAATCCTGATTTCTCAAATTTCTTTGCAGCATTAACTCCTTCACCTTTGAAAGGATCCAAATGTAAATGATTATCGGTGTACGGCAACATACTTGCTACTACACCTTGCATTTATAGATTTATCCTCCTCAATTCCCAAAACTCTATAAATTTCACAAATGTCAACTTCTGTTCCAACACATCCTGATTTAAGTAGCGGTACTCCCTGAACCGCTATCCCCTTCTTTGAAAGCTCGTGCATTGCCCAGTATAGCTCTCCAGGACAAGCTACACCAAACGCGGCCTTTGGTCTGGTACTTTGTACTATCCTATATACAAAGCTACTTCCTGGTACTATAAAAAATTTAGACCCTTGAGCTTCTATTTTTCGTTTCATTTCTGCAATACTACATAGCCCACATTCTCTACAGATAATCCCTCTATTTGGATCTAATCTGGCGGGGCATTTCGGATTTCTTAAGCACTGGGGTAAAACAACTATCCTCTGCTCTGGTGGTATCCTAGAAAATTTGCTTTTTTCCACATGATTTTTAAGTTCTACTCCTATCCTATCAATTGTCTCTTCCTTCATTCCAAACTTCGATGCAATCCTCTTTATTTGAAAGTAAAAAGTATCTAAAATAAAAAGAAGCACCCTAGGGATTATTAATTTGTTCCTTCTTACAGCCAAACTACCCAGCAGGATAAAAAAGAGGGCCAATATATTTATTATAATAAATAATGAAACTACAACTTTGCCGACCAACTCATAGAATAACATGATTTTAAATACTCTATTTGGTTTATATAAAACTCATGGTATCAAAATATGATGTGAAAGATACAAAACTTGCGGAAAGAGGAAAGCTCAAAATAGAATGGTCAAGCTACGAAATGCCCGTACTTACGCTGATAAAGGATAGATTTTCGAAAGAAAAGCCCTTAGACGGAATAAAAATCGCAGCTTGTCTACATGTCACAAGCGAAACTGCTAACCTTCTTATTGCTCTAAAGGAAGGAGGAGCAAAAATAGCACTCTGCGCTTCAAACCCTTTAAGCACTCAAGATGAAGTCGCTGCAGCGTTAGTAAAGTATTACGAAATACCTGTCTTCGCTATTAGAGGGGAAGATAGAGAGACCTATTACGAGCACATTCACAGAGCTTTAGACTTAAATCCGCATATCACTCTAGATGATGGAGGGGATTTGGTTTCCACTGTTCATTCAAGTAGAAGAGAGCTTTTAGATAAAATAATAGGTGGTACAGAAGAAACCACCACGGGTGTAATAAGATTTAGGAGTATGGAGAGGGATGGAGTATTAAAATATCCGATAATCGCTGTAAATGACGCAAAAACAAAGCATTTCTTTGACAATCGCTATGGAACTGGACAATCCACAATAGATGGCATACTAAGGGCAACCAATGTGCTACTCGCCGGGAAAAATTTTGTTGTAGCCGGTTACGGATGGTGCGGAAGAGGAATAGCGATGCGAGCGAGGGGAATGGGAGCTAACGTAATAATAACAGAGGTTGATCCCTTAAAAGCTTTGGAAGCCGTGATGGATGGCTATAGAGTAATGCCTATGAGTGAGGCTTCAAAAATAGGAGATATATTTGTTACGGTGACTGGAGATATAAATGTTATAAGGGAAGAGCATTTTAAAGAAATGAAAAATGGTGCAATAGTAGCTAATTCTGGTCATTTTAATGTTGAAATAGATATCAAAGCTTTAGAAAAGCTTGCAGTTAAGAAAAGGAGAATTAGAGAATACGTGGATGAGTATGAGCTTGAGGATGGGAGAAAAATCTTTCTGCTCGGCGAGGGAAGACTAATAAACCTTGCTGCCGCAGAGGGGCACCCCGCGAGCGTTATGGATATGAGCTTTGCTAACCAAGCATTATGCGCAGAATACATAAGAAAGAAAGGAGAAAAGCTTAAACCAAAGGTTTATTCTGTGCCGGAGGAAATAGACAAGGAAGTAGCAAGGCTCAAGCTTAAGAGTATGGGCATAAACATAGACAAGCTAACAAAAGAGCAAGAGAAATACTTGAAAAGCTGGGAGCTTGGAACCTAAAAATGAGAATCCCAAGAATAATAATCTCTGGCACAAGCAGTAGAGCTGGAAAAACTGTAATTTCCATAGGTTTAATGCGCGCCTTAAGAAATCGCGGTTACGAGGTTCAGCCTTTTAAGATAGGTCCCGATTTTATAGACCCAAGCTTTCATTTTTTTGCAACTGGAAGAAATTCGAGGAATCTTGATAGCTTTATGATGAGCAAAAAGAGCATACTTGCATCTTTTCAGAAAAATGCTAGGGATGCGGATATAGCGGTTATAGAGGGAACTATGGGCTTATATGATTCACACAATGCAATAGATGAAAAAGGTAGTACAGCGGAGGTAAGCAAGATTTTGAAATCTCCCATAGCTCTCGTGGTGAATATAGAGAGAATCTCTCGAACTACTGCCGCCTTTGTTCTTGGATATAAGGTATTTGATAAAAAGGTTGACATTAAAGGAGCTATATTGAATCGGGCGGGAAATCCAAGGCATGCGAGAAAGGCTAAACTCGCCGTGGAAAAGCTTGCCGAGCTTCAAGTTTTTGGAGTTATACCAAGAGATAAGAACATAGTGATACCCGAAAGACATCTTGGTTTAGTCCCCGCCTATGAGCGGGAGAACCTCGAAACGCTTTTCAATGCCCTCGCCGAGATCGTTGAGGAGCATCTTGATGTAGATAAAATAATAAAGGCTGCAGAGGAAGCACCCGAATTAAAAGAGGTAAAAACTAAAGAAAAGAAGAAAAAGAAATTTAATTGTAAAGTTGGAGTGATAAAGGATAAGGTCTTCACCTTTTATTACATAGATAACTTAGAAGCCATCAAAGAGCTTGGTGGCGAGCTCGTTTTTATAGATTCTATAAAGGATAAAGCTTTACCCGAGGTGGATGCTTTATACATAGGTGGGGGATTTCCAGAAATCTTTGCAAAGGAACTTGAGAGAAATTCTTCATTGAGAGAAGACATCTACGAGTTTTGCTACTCGGGCAAGCCCGTATATGCCGAGTGTGCTGGGTTAATGTATCTCGGAGAAAAAATCTATACTCTCGAAGGAGAAGATTATGAGATGGTAGGCTTTTTGCCTTTGAACACGAGAATGAGAAAGAAGTTTCAGGCTTTGGGATATACGATTCATGAAGTAATAGAAAATAATCCAATAAGCAAGAGAGGAGAAGTGCTTGTCGGTCACGAGTTTCACCACTCAGAGCCGGAGTTACTAGGCAACGCAAAGTTTGTTTTTAAAGTAAAAAGAGGAAAGGGAATAATAAACGGCTACGATGGCATGTTAAAGAAGAATACTCTTGCGAACTATTTGCACTTGCATGTTTTGTCGCATAAAAAAATGATGGAAAGGTTTTTAAGCCTTGCAGAGAAAAATAAAAAACATGGAAGAAGTGGGTGAAGTTTTTACCTATTTCTCAAAAATTGGGGTTGCTGGAATAAAAATAACCAAAGGAAAACTGAGATTGGGGGATAAAATTCGAATAAAAGGAGCAACCACGGATTTTGAGCAGGTTGTTGAATCGATGCAAATAGAGAAAACTCCAGTAGAAGAAGCGGAAGCTGGACAGAGCTTTGGAATAAAGGTAAAGGAAAAGGTTAGGAAAGGGGACAAGGTTTACAAGCTATAGACCGTATTTATCGTTTTATTTTTGCTTTTTCTTAAATCTCAGAACAATTATGACCATGCCCGCCAAAATTAAAGAGAATACTGAAAGCGCACTGTAAACTATCTTATTACTTTCCCTATGCTTTTCTGTAATTTTTTCCTCATAAATAACTGTATCATCTGGATCAACACCCTCTTTGCAATCTGGGTCGACCCTATTATCTTTTATAGCATCGCATATATTATCCTTTATTCCCGTTGGGCAATCTTGCGGGCAATTCAAAGAATTCTCAAGGGGGATTTCACAAACACCATTCATATTACACTTGACAACTATCTTTGTTGCCTCTCCTTCAATCTTCCCGTCTTTGGTGTATATTTTCGTGGGTGGAAGTATATATTCACCAGGTCTTTGAATGATAAAACTGTAATGAATGGTCTTCACTTCTCCAGATGAGAGATTAAATTTCCATCTCAGATAATACTTCCTGAAACCATCCATATCCTCATATTTGAGATTCTTGTTTGCCGTGCAATCTGCATCAGGAAGACAATCTTCGACCACTATGAAGGTTTTTTCGACATCATCATTCTTTATCTCTATCTCAACACTCACATTCAATCCATCAACTTGATAGCTTCTTTCTATTTCCACTGCACTTACCGCCTGAATAAGGAGAAATGCCAATGTCAATCCAAAGATCAGATATTTCTTCATCCGCACTCCTCCTCAAGCTTTGTGAAATTTATCTGGGAGTTTTCGCAACCATAAAGCTGGTCGGCTGTAATTGGAGGGATGTAATCACCGGTGCAATCATTTTTCATTTCTGTGACATCATTTGGAATTAGACCTTCATGGCCCGTTCTTTGGGCAAATTCCTTCAAACGTGTTAGAGCGGTTCGATTCAGCCTATCACATATGGATAACCATTTTATTGTGCAATTAGCATAATCAAATTCGGTTTTGCTTTTTGCATACATACCTCCAATTTTTATCCCTCCAGCACTACCACCGGTTGTATCAACAAGATGGTATTTGGTATCCCCAGGAAGTTTGACGAAGTTAAAGGCGTGTGCGGTATAACTAGTTCTAACATAGTAAACCTCGTCGCACGTATATCCGAGTTTTCTCAAAAGGGTTGTAATAGCGATAGCATAGTCAGCACATGTCCCCGTTCTCAAATAGTAGAGGGTTGCATGAGACGGGAGATAAGCGAACTTTATCGTGTTTTTACTTGGATCGTTATCGTCTCCCCATCTTTTGGGAAGGTCATAAGTTGTGCACGGTATCTGATCTAAACGCCATATGCCCATTGCATTATTTACCCTTTCCATTATCTTGTCATAAGCATCATAATCACCGTTGAGTTTGAGATTATTCGCTCCCTGCTCCCAACACTGCCAGAAGTTGCTTTTATTATCTGAAATACAATTCTTAAAATAATTATAAAATTCCGTGCTGATATTACATGAGCTGAGTTTATTACAGCATAGTTCTTCCCACATGTAATAATTCATTATCTTTCTAGTATTGGGAACGGATGAATCGCCCATATTCTTTATTATATACAGAGCCGCACACCTCTTTATGTAATCTTTCTTTGGCAAAGTTGATGGAGTGTTCGCCTTTGCAAAGTTACAGGACGTTGGGTCATAGTAGATGAATTGCTCAAAAGTAGGGTCGCAGCATGAGAGCGCTTCCTTTATGTACTTGTCAGCCTTTTCATCACAGACTTCGAAAACCTCGCAGGTTGTTATCTTATCGTTACTACTTGTGGGAGGTCTCCACTTATCTGTACATGGGGTGTCGGGGGGAGCATAGGTAACATTTGTTCTGCATTTTGTGTTGCATGGCGGACATGGACCTCCACAGTCTATGCCCTCCTCTCCCTGATTTTTAATCCCATCAGAACATGTAGCTGGTTTGCAAATCCCGCCCTCGCATATAGAATTGCACGCATGCTCCTCACTTTTCAACACACATCTATCAGGTATATATGGATCGGAAGGTTCCTCAACTGTAACGTAAAACTCACGCAATGTATATGCATCAATGCAGTGATCCCTATCCGTACCGAGTTCAATTGGTGATGTTCCAAAGACATCTATTAATACTCCCCAATCATATTCTCCTCGAACCTCGTAGTTCTTTCCTCTCTCTTCTCTACTCCGACCAAAGGACCCAGAAGCGTCAACGTCCTCGCAGATGCATGCGCCATTTGAGCAGCCAAAAGGACATTTATAGGTTATGTTTCTTATGCCGCCGCTTACCCAGACTTCCGTAACTCCAGCTTGTATTCCCAGTCTTCTGGTAGCTTGTTGAACATTAGGTGGTAGTTGAACTAAGACCCTTCTCGGAGCTTCATAATAATATTCCACAAGCGTTTCATCATCCAAGCAATAGTCTGTGTAAACCCTTTTGCATCTACTCCAAATTTCTGGTGTTATCTTCCCTGCCTTTATATCCTCCTTTACAGCTTTTATACACTTATCACGTAATACTGGATCCTTTATTTTCTTACATTCCTCTAACTCTGGCGTAGTGACATGAACGTCCTCAACCAAA
>Ga0164318_10007649_pt1 | contig 10470 bp, 7 predicted proteins | sample GuaBasSedimGuay9_FD_113734 | JGI IMG/M metagenome (GOLD analysis project Ga0164318, IMG submission 113734) | Subseafloor sediment microbial communities from Guaymas Basin, Gulf of California, Mexico - Guay9, Core 4571-4, 0-3 cm | ecosystem: Environmental > Aquatic > Marine > Hydrothermal vents >...
AGGGAGGCCGCCACCTCTTCCCCGCCGAGGTCGAGGCCGCCCTGCGCGACCTGGCCGTGCCCGACGGGATCACCGTATTGGACGAAGGCCACGAGCGCGACCTGCCCGCACTGGTCGAGCAGGCGCTTCACTTGATGCTGGATTGGCACACAGACACGGAACGCGCAACGCACAACACGGACGCCGTCATCGAAGTCGGCACCGGCAGCGACCTCCGCCGCTTCCTCGAACGCGACTTCTTCACCAGATGGCATTTCAAGTGGTACCGCAAGCGCCCCGTCTACTGGCCGCTCCAGTCGGCCAAGCGCAGTCATGGCTTCGTCCTCTTCCACGAGCGCGTGGAACGCTCCACCCTCTACGTCCTCCAGCGCGAGTACCTGGACCACAAACTCAACGGCCTGTGGCTGCAGATCGGCGACCTGCGGGCGCAACTGGAGGGGAAAGTGGGCCGGGGGCGCAAGCAGGTGGAACGAGAGATAGACCGGGCCACCCAACTTCTGGACGAACTGACCGCGTTCGCCGGGACGATGGAGCGGGTGGTCCGCGAGGGGTACGAGCCCGCGCCTGACTGGATTGACGACGGCGTCATCCTGCGCCTGGCGCCGCTGTGGGAACTGATCCCCATCTGGTGGAGGGAGCCGAAGAAGTACTGGGAGCGCCTCCAGCGGGGCGACTACGACTGGAGCCACGTCGCGCTTCGCTACTGGCCCCAGCGGGTGCGGGAGAAGTGCAAGGCGAACAAGAGTTATGCCATCGCGCACGGGCATGAGGAGTGGTACGAGGGAGATCAGCCACAGAGGCACAGAGATCACGGAGAAGATCATAAAAGGCCTCTGGCAAGGGAGTGATAATGGACGAGCAGGCGCTCAATCAACTGACGAAACGTATCATTGGTTGTGCCATAGAGGTGCACCGAAACCTGGGGCCCGGGCTGCTGGAATCTGTCTATGAGGCAGCGCTCTGTATAGAGTTGGACCTGGGCGGTTTATCTTACGAGCGACAGAAAGTCGTGCCCGTGTCATACAAAGGTCGCCCGATCGGTGAGCATCGTCTGGATATTCTGGTAGAGGACACGGTGATTCTGGAGTTGAAGAGCGTGGAACGCTTGGATCCAGTGTTCGAGGCGCAGATTCTTGGCTATCTCAGGATGACGGGAAAGCCCCTGGGCTTGTTGATCAATTTTAACTCCCGCTTGCTCAAGGACGGCATTCGGAGGTATAGGATATAGTCACAGAGACGTAGAGCACCCGGAGAGAATCCAATAAAATCTCTGTGCTCTCCGTGTCTCTGTGGCAGATTGAGGAGGACATATGCAAACCATCCGTGACCTACTATCCCGTGACCTCTCGCAACCCATCGAGGAGGTCATCAAGCTCGACCAGCAGGACGAGCCAACCGTCTACACCGAGATCACCGAGTACGTCGCCACCGACCGCATCAAGCGCCAGTACCTGGAGGTCCTGCAGGCCATCGCCGACGCGCCTGGCGATCCGACCGAGGGCGTGGGTGTCTGGATCTCGGGCTTCTTCGGCTCCGGCAAGTCCTCCTTCGCCAAGAACCTGGGCTACATCCTCGCCAACCGTTCGGTGCTGGGCCACCCCGCCAGCCAACTCTTCATCAAGCAGTTGGAAGAGCAATCGCCAGGCGACCCTTTGGTCCGGCGCATCGCCGACCTGGTGGACTTCATCAACAAGCGCTTCGACGCCCACGTCATCATGTTCGATGTGCAGGTGGACCGGGCCGTCCGCCGCGCCACCGAGCCCATCGCCGAGATCATGTACACGGTGCTCCTGCGCGAACTGGACTACGCCCAGGACTACGATGTGGCCGAACTGGAGATCGAACTGGAGGCGGAAGGCCGTCTGGCCGACTTTGTGCAGACCTGCGCCGCGATGTTCAGCGGCCAGGTGGGCAGGATCGCACCGGCAGAATCGGTTCCGCCCACCCTGCCGGACGTCTCGCTGGAGGCGTACACCGTATGGCGACGGGTGCGCAAAGGCGCGCAACGCATCCAGCGGGCCAGCGCGATCCTCCACGAGATCGACCCAGATATCTATCCCACGCCCGATTCCTGGGCGGCCTCGCTCCAGAAAGGGACCGACGTCACCGTCCGCACTCTGGTGGACCGCACCTTCGAGTTGACTGCCCGCCGCCGTCCCGACCACACCGTGATCTTCATCATTGACGAGGTGGGGCAGTACGTGGCCCGCAGCGCGGAAAAGATCGAGAACCTGCGTGCGGTGGTGGAGCACTTTGGCCAGGAGAGCAAGAACCGCGTCCTGGCCGGCAAGGCCGTCGCGCCGGTGTGGGTCATCGTCACGTCCCAGGAGAAGCTGGACGAGGTGGTGGCGGCGATTGACGACAAGCGGGTGGAACTGGCGAAACTTCAGGATCGTTTCCCGATTCGCATTGACATGGCCCCGGCCGACATCCGCGAGGTAGCCACCCGCCGCGTGCTGGCCAAGAAGCCGGAGGCCGAGCCGGTCCTGCGGCAGGAGTTCGAGAAAGCGAAGGCGATGCTCCAGACCCACACCCGGCTGGAGCGCACGGCCCGCCGGAGCGAGGTCACAGCCGACGAGTTTGTGCAGTTCTATCCCTACCTTCCGCATTTCGTGGATCTCTCCATTGACATCGTGTCGGGTATGCGGTTGCAACCCGGCGCGCCCAGGCACATCGGCGGCAGCAACCGGACCATCATCAAGCAAGCCTACGAGATGTTGGTCAGCGATCGCACCGCGCTGGCCGATGCGCCGGTCGGCACCCTGGTCAGCCTGGATCGGATCTTCGATCTGATTGAGGGGAACCTGTCCAGCGAAAAACAGAAGGACATCACCGACATCGCCCAGCGCTGGCCCGACGACCCCTGGCCCGTGCGGACGGCTAAGGCCATCGCCCTGCTGGAGTACGTGCGCGACCTGCCCCGCACCGAGGTCAACCTGGCTGCGCTGCTCTACCGCAGGATCGGCGACGACTCGCCGCTTCCTCACGTGCAGCGGGCGGTTGAGGATCTACAGAAAACCCAGTTCATCCGGCAGACCGAAAACGGCTGGAAGTTACAGACCGCCCAGGAGAAATCCTGGACCGCCGAACGGAACGCCCACAGCCCCAGTCCTCGGCAGCGAAACGACATCCTGGAAGATCGCTTGCGGGTGATCTTCGCCGAGCCCGGCCTGACGCGCTATCGCTACCGCAACCTGCGCAACTTCCGCGTGGGCGTAGCGTGGGACGGCCGGACCATCACCTCCGGTGAGGCCCAGGTGCCCCTGGTGCTGCGTGTGGCCGATGGCCCGGACACTTTCCAGGGGGTGTGCGAGCAGACCCGCGAAGACAGCCGGGCCAAGTCGCACTGGAACGATGTGTTCTGGGTTATGAGCCTGACCGCTGAGATTGACGAGGTCGTGGCCGAACTGTACCGCTCCCGGCAGATGGTGGGCAAGTACGACCAACTCCGCGCCCAGGGGAAGATCACCAAAGAGGAAGCGTCGAGTCTAGCGGCAGAGAAGACCGAGGCCCTGCGGCTGGAGGAGCGGCTCAAGGAACGGCTGGAAACGGCCCTGGCCGACGGACGGGGCTTCTTCCGTGGGGTTTCTAAGGACGGCGCTGCCCTGGGGAAGACATTGAGCGAGATCCTGAAGGCGCTATTTGACTACGCGGTGCCCGACCTTTACCCCAAACTGGAGATGGGCGCCCGGCCACTCAAGGGAAACGAGGCAGAGGAGATCCTCAGGGCGGCCAACCTCAACGGTCTGCCCAAGGTCTTTTACGACCCTCCCGATGGCCTGGGTCTCGTGGTCAAGGAAGGCACCAAGTACGTGGTCAACCTGAGCGCTCCGATCGCCAAGGAGGTGACCGACTACCTGGTCCGCGAACATTCCTACGGCAACAAGGTCACCGGGCGGACGTTGGAGAACCACTTCGGCGGCATCGGCTACGGATGGGAGCGGGAGATGCTTTGGCTGGTGCTGGCGACGCTGCTGCGGGGCGGGGCCATCGAGGTCACCTATCAGGGCCGGCGGTACCGCAATCACCTGGACCCCCAGGTGAGGGCGCCCTTCAGCGGCACCAACGCTTTCCGGGCGGCCTCTTTCGCGCCGCGCAAGGCGCTCGATCTGCGGACCCTGGTGGTCGCAGCCCAGCGCTACGAGGCCCTCACCGGCGAAGAGGTCGACGTAGAGGAGAGCAGTATCGCCCAGGCTTTCCAACGGTTGGCCCGGGCCGAGTTGGAGGCCCTCCTGCCGGTGGAGGCCACCGTCCGTGCCCATCACATCCCGCTGACCCAGGTGCTGCAGGAGTACCGCACCACCCTTGAGACAGTCCTGAACAGCCCATCAGACGATTGCGTCAGTATGCTCGCCGGCGAGGGGGCCAGTTTCCAGCAGTTGCGAGACCAGGTCGCCGCCATCCGCGAGGCGACGGAAGAGAAGGGCTTGGCCCGCTTGCGGCGGCTGCGGACCGCCGCGCATCAGGTCTGGCCGCTCCTGGAAGCAGAGGCGCTGGACGGGGAACTGGCCGACCGAGCCCGGCTCCTGCGGGAGCGCCTGGAGGACGGCACTTTCTATCAGGTGTCGGCGGAGATGGACGAAGCGCTCACATCTCTTGAAGGAGCCTATCGGGAGTTGTACCGGGCGCGTCACGAGGAACGGACTGTTGCCTTCTCCGAGGCGATTGATGCCGTCAAGGGTCAACCCAGTTGGACACTGGTGCCGGAAGAGATGCAGAGGGAGATCCTGAAGCCTTTGACTGACCGGGCGTGCGCCGAACTCGATCTGCCTGAGGGGGCACTGGTGTGCGGGAGATGCCGGGCCAGCCTGGCCGAGATGGCCTCCGACCTGGCCGCCGTGGATGGCCTGCGCTCGGAGGTGCTGCTGCGCGTGCAGGAACTCACCGCGCCGGAGGAGAGGATCGAGCGGGTGCGGGTCTCCGACGTGGCCGGCCTCGGGCAGCCTCTGAGCACGCCTGAGGAAGTAGAGGACCTGCTGGAGCAATTGCGCGACCACCTGTTGAAACTAATTGCTTCAGGCGTAAAGATCGTGCTGGAGTAAGGTCATGATCCCGATCACCACGCTCAGTCCCAGGCAGGCCTTTGAGGACAACCTGTGCCTCGCGCTGGACGAGTTGGTGGCGGCGCGGGTGGCGGAGATGGAGGCTATGATCTTGGCATAGTCCTCCATCCTGCTGGAGAGATCTCACGTCTCACGATATGGACAAGGCGCTGCGCAACGCCCTCTACACCACGGTGGTCAAGTGCCGCCACTTGCTGGAGCGCGATCTAGCGCTGCAACTGGAGGGCACCTACGGCATCCACGCCGACGGCACGGTTGAGCCGCTGGAGCACCTGACCCACCTGGACGCCGTGGGGCGGGCGGATCGGAAGGCCATCGAGGCAGCCATCCGTCACGAAGAAGTGGCCGGTGCCAGTCGGCGGGAAGCGGTGGAGCGGTACGTCCGCCAAAGCGCTTTCACCTTCCTCAATCGGCTGGCTGCCCTCAAACTGATGGAGCACCCCAGCCGGGCGCTGATCCAACCCTCGGTTGGTGCTGGAGACCAATCGAAGGGCTTCCTGCAGTTCAGCCTGATCTCACCGGAGGCAATGCGGGGCCAGCCCGACCGCGGCTACCGGCTCTATTTGGAATTGCTCTTCAATGACCTCGGCCAAGCGCTGGACGTTCTCTTCGACCGGACACTGCCCACCTCGATCCTCTTTCCCACCCAGCCGTGCCTGCAGCAAGTGCTGGCCCTGCTCAACGAGCCTGCCTTGGAGCCAGCCTGGGCCGAGGATGAGACCATCGGCTGGGTCTACCAGTTCTTCACCCCGACCGAACTGCGCGAGCAGGCGCGCAGGGCCTCCAGCGCCCCGCGCAATGCCTACGAACTGGCCTTTCGCAACCAGTTCTACACGCCGCGCTACGTGGTCGCCTTCCTGGCGGATAACACGCTAGGCCGGCTGTGGTGGGAGATGCGGGAGGGAGACACTGTCCTGGCCGAAAAGTGCAGGTATCTCGTAAAACGTAAAGACGTAAAACGTAATGACGCAAAGCGTGATCCCCGCGAACTGCGCATTCTAGATCCGGCCTGTGGAAGCGGCCACTTCTTGCTCTATTGCTTCGACTTGCTGCTGACCATCTACGAGGAGGCGTATGACGACCCCGACCTGGGGCCAACCCTGCGGCGCGAGTACCCCGACCGGGAATCGTTCCGGCGGGCGGTTCCGCGCTTGATCCTGGAGCACAACCTGCACGGCATTGACATTGACCTGCGCGCCGTCCAGATCGCCGCCTTCGCCCTCTGGCTGCGGGCGCAGCGGGCCTACGCCGAGATGGGGCTCAAGATGCGTCACCGGCCCCGCGTTGACCATATCCACATCGTCTGCGCCGAGCCGATGCCGGGCGAGTACGACCTGCTGGGCGAGTTCACCCGTGACCTGAGGCCGGTGGTGCTGGGCAACCTGGTGCGCGACGTCTGGGAGAAGATGCGCCTGGCGGGCGAGGCGGGGAGCCTGCTCAAGATTGAGCAGGAGATCCGGGACTCGGTGCGCAAGGCGCGGGAGACGCTGGTCAGTATGCCTCCGGCGATCCAACTGACCCTCTTTGGGCCGGAGCAGCCGCAACAAATGCCGTTGCGCCTCGATCCACGCGATCTGCACGACGAAGCGTTCTGGGCCGAGGCGGAGGCCCGGGTAGTGGAAGCTTTGCGCAAGTATGCCCGCCAGGCGGGGAACAGCCAGCACGTCTCGCACCGCCTCTTCGCCGAGGACGCGCTGCAAGGTATGGCCTTCGTGGACCTCTTGCAGCGCCCCTTCGACGTGGTGCTGATGAATCCTCCCTTTGGCGCAGCCAGTGTGGGCGGTAAGGACTACATCGCCCGTGCTTATCCCCGCACCAAGAACGACCTCTACGCTGCGTTTGTGGAGCGGGGGCTAGAACTGTTGCGCCCCGGCGGTTACCTGGGGGCCATCACCAGCCGCACCGGGTTCTTCCTCACCAGTTTCCGTAAGTGGCGGGAGGAGATTCTGCTGAAGGGAGCGCGCCTCGTCGCCCTGGCTGACCTGGGCTACGGTGTGCTCGATACGGCGATGGTGGAGACGGCGGCGTATGTGTTGGAGAAAATCGGCAGATGGTGCTTGTAGCCGATTGACGCTTGGGTATTGACAAATAGTACTATATGTGGTACTATATGGCGGAGCGAAGGCATGGGCAGACGAGAGAAACTCCTGGCTAAGATCCGAAACAATCCCAAGGGTGTACGTTTTGAAGATCTCACGAAGTTGCTGGAATGGTACGGATTTGAGTTAAAGCGGGTCAAAGGGAGCCATCATGCGTACACACGAGGATGCCACAATCTTATCGTGCCTAAGCGCAAGCCGCACTTGCACAGTTATGTTGTCAAGGACGCTCTCAAGATTCTTGATGAACTTCTAGAGGATGAAGAAGATGGATAGATGATTCGCAGTCTTCGCCAACAGACAAGGGGGAGGTGAGCGATGGAGAAAACCGTTGATTACTACATGAATTTGCCTTATACGATCGAGCTGCGACAGGATCCCGAGGAAGGCTGGTTCGCCCGCGTCAAAGAACTGCGCGGTTGTATGAGCGAGGGAGATACGGCCGAGGAAGCTGTGGCCATGGTCAAGGAGGCTATGGCGTTGTGGCTGGAGGTTGCCCTGGAAGAAGGCATCCCCATCCCTGAACCGCGCCTCGAGGAGGAGTATAGCGGCAAGTTTGTAGTTCGTGTGCCGCGGTCCCTCCACCGCGAACTGGTCGAGGAAGCCAAGCAAGAGGGTACCAGCCTCAATCAATACATCAATGTGGCGCTGGCTCGCTCCCTGGGTCGGCCCGTTTCCGCAAGCCCTATAACGACCGAGGAACCGGGCTGGCCGGGGCTGAAGGCCGGTGTACGCCAAGCTCTACTGGCAGGAGGCTTGATTGAAGAAGCCGGGGAACTGGATGAGCAGTTGTTCGCCAACCATATGGAACAGTTACTAGCCCAAGTGGAGAGCGCGGCACAGGGAGGCTACTTCCGGGATGCGCTGTGGACGCTTCAGACATCTATTCAAGTTCTGCGCCCTGCTGCACACAAGAGCCCTGTGCTCGGAGTCTTCCTGCACACGGTTGTCCTGCTGCGCGACCAGGTCGAGATGCTGGCTAGGCTTCAGAAAGGCATGATGGAAGAGATCCTGATGCGCTCACGCATCACCGGGTTCATTCAGGAATCCGCATTGGCTCAGAACGTGATCCGAGAGAGCTCAGCAGCATACTCCAAGGCTTCGATAGGACCACTGGAAGAAGGGGAACCGTCAGCACAAGCAGCCCTGGAGCAATTGTTCGGGAAATCTGTGAGAACAGCAAGGTGGTAGAGAAAAAGGTGAGAACTCGGAAGAGAAGCGCTATGCTGCAAAGCCGCCATCTGAAGCTCATTGACGCCGCACTCGATCTGCAGCAGGCCGGAGAGCAAGAGCGTGCACTAGAAATCTTCTTGACAGTCCGAGAAGAGGTTCCGGACTACGCGCCGATCCATCTACTCCTGGGACTTGCTTATCAGAACCTCGGACACACGGATGAGGCCGAGGTCAGTCTGCGGCAAGCGTTGAAATTGGAGCCAGAGTACCCTGAAGCGCTTCAGGCACTGGGATTGTTCCTATCTGCCAAGGGGAAATGGGCAGAGGCTGTCGAGCTGCTCAAGAGGCACCTAGAACACAATCCCAAGGATCCGGTAAGTCTGAAGGCGGTGAGCGTCGCCCTCCTGCGACTGGGACGTGAAGAAGAGGCCATTCGCGTCCTCCAGGAATCGTGGCAGAAGACGGGGGCAGAGGAGCCAGGGGTGCAGTTCGGTCGTCTCCTCATCCAACTGAATCACTGGCCGCAGGCGGAGGCCGTGTTGCGAGAAGTTGCAGAGAAGATCACTTCGCCGAGAACGCTCTCCGAATGGGCGCTGGCTTTGACCCTGTTGCGACGTTATGAAGAGGCTTGCCGCCCTCTCGAACGGGCGGTCGAGAGGGACCCGAGCTTCGACCGGGCCTGGCGGGGATTGGCCTACTGCTACGACCGGATGGGACGACTTGAACGAGCCCTCGAAGCCGCTGACCGGGCGCTGGCCCTCGACAATCATCATTATCGTAACTGGCAGGCCAAAGGCGATGTGTTGCTGAGCCTGGGAGAATATGAAGAGGCCCTGAATGCGGCACAGCGGGGCATCGAATTGATCGCTCCGGACGATGAGGAGGCGCGTCCTGTCCTCTATGAACTGTTGCGCCAACAATTCGAGGCACTAGTGGGCCTGGGGCGCGTTGAAGATGCTCTGGAGCACCTGGAGGGGGCCCGCCGTCGCTTCCCAACTGAGGAGCGGTTCCCACGACTTCAGGCGCTACTTCTCACCCATCTGGACAAGTATGAAGAAGCGTTGCGTGTCCTCGAGGAGGCACGGAAGGCCGGCATCCCACACGAGAGCAATCTCGCTCCGCTGCACTACGAGGTGCTCCATGTCCTGGGTCGTCCGGATGAGGCCTGGGCAGCCGTCCGATCTCAGCTCGACGAGGATCGAGAGCGGCGGCTCCACCTGCTTGGTGATGTCGGCGTGTCGCTCTACGTGCGAGGCTATGTAGGCCCCGCTCGTGCTATCTTTGAACAGTTACACCGCTTTGCTCCGGACATCCCTCGTTTCTCCTCCAATTTAGGCTTCCTCTCGGTTGGAGAAGGGAAACTGGCGGAAGCCGAAAGTTACTTCCAAGAGGCTTTGGAGACACCAGAGAGTGAAGATTGGCGCCTTCTCATTCTGTGCAACCTGGGCTATCTGCATTTGCTGGAAGGGAAGTACGAGCAGGCGGAGCAGGCCCTACAGGAGGCGGAACAGCGGATCGGGGATGCAGGCGACATGGCGATCTTGCGGGTGGCCTATTGGTGCGCCGGCAAGATTCTCCCCTATTACGTGGCTCATCCCAGGCGCTCCCGCCCCATCCGGCTGGCTGTGAAGGCGAATCAAGCCGCGCTGAGGCTGGCCCAGGGACGAACCGATGAGGCCGAGGCGCTGGCACGGCAGATTGTCGAGGAAGAGCCGGACATCAGCCTGGGATATACCATCCTTGGTTCGGTTCTGCTTGCCAAAGCCCTGCCTGATGAGGCCCGGGAGGCCTGGGAGCAGGCATTGGAACGCGCAGAGGCCCCTGAAGAACGGGAGATGTTGACCCAGTGGCTGGAGGGATTGCCCCGATGACCACGTCTTGGCCGGGGCGAGACGAGCGCCCGCGATTCCCAGAGTCGTGGGCGCGCTGTCTGGTAACCGACTTGCCTCACCAGGCGCTTGTCGAGAGGTTGCACAATGCCCAAAACGGTCTTCTTCCGCCTCCTCAAAACCCCCATTGACGAGAAGGGCGACGCCCTGGCCGCTCAGATCGCCGCCTTGAACGCAACCGGCGAGGGCGAGGAGACCTACACCCTTGACCCCGCTGATTTCTCCCTCATCCCCGGCTCCCCCTTC
>Ga0164318_10007650_pt1 | contig 10470 bp, 8 predicted proteins | sample GuaBasSedimGuay9_FD_113734 | JGI IMG/M metagenome (GOLD analysis project Ga0164318, IMG submission 113734) | Subseafloor sediment microbial communities from Guaymas Basin, Gulf of California, Mexico - Guay9, Core 4571-4, 0-3 cm | ecosystem: Environmental > Aquatic > Marine > Hydrothermal vents >...
ATTCTCCAAAGAAATAAATTTTCTTTTCGTTAGTAATATCTTTTAATGTTTTTTTTCTTTTAATGGAAGCAAAAGGTAATTCTATCTTTTCTGTCTTAATAAAACCCTTTGAAAAAGTATTTTGTTTAAGGTTGACCGGTTTGTTCTCGTCAAATCTTTCTATCTCTCCTCCTTGGTTAATAATTCTGTTTTGATATCCTTTGTTTTGGATTAGAACAATTTTTTCTATTGTTTTTATCTGAGAAGCGAAAATTATTTTATTTTTTAAAAAAGTGTAATAAAAAAAGGAGGAAGTTTGAGGGATAAAGACCTTATAAAGATGAACATCTAAAGAAATAGGCACTTTCTCTTGAGGGAAATGTTTTACTCTTTTTAGAAATAAATTTCTATTTTTAAAAGAAGGAGAAGAGATAAAGGCTAAATTTATTCTCTCTTCTTCTTTTAAGCCAATAACAATTATCTTGTCGTTGATTAGTGAGAATAATTGGTTGGGTGATTTAATAACGAATGGTAGGAGGGTAAAAGAGAATTTTTTTGAGAGATAATCAATAATTTCCAAACGATGAGGATTTTCATTCAACCAATTTTTCCAAGAATAATTTTTTTCTTTTTTGGTAAAAAGATGTGAGAAGATATTTTCTTTTATTTTTGTGTTTTCATTCAACTGAAAAGCAAAAGCAGTTTCTTGGGGCAGAAAGAGAGATAATTTATTTTTTTCTTTTTGTAAGAAATAAACTTTTAATAGAAGAGCAATGACAATAAAAAAAAGAAGAATGACAAAATAGTTATCTTTTTTTATCTTCATATATAATTTCGTCTTTATTTTTTCCTGTAAAAAGGTTTTTTCTTTGGAAATTTGGAATGGTGACGAGGTCGGGTTTTATCTTTTTGTCTAAATTGATGGTGTTGTGTGGCTTTTAGGGAGAGGTTAATCCTTCCTTGTTCATCAATATTGATGACTTTAACTGGAATAATATCTCCTACTTTAACAATATCTTCTACTTTTTTTACTCGGAAAGGTGCTAATTCAGAGATATGAACTAATCCTTCTTGGTGAGGTAATATTTCAACAAAAGCGCCGAAATCTAAAATTCTGGTTACTTTTCCTTGAAAAACTTCACCAACTTTTACTTCTCGAGTAATATTTTTTATCCATTCTTTTGCCTTTTCTAAAGATTCCTCATTATCTGAGGCAATATAGACATCTCCACTTTCTTCTATTTCAATAGTCACTCCGGTTTGAGCAATGATTTCATTGATTACTTTTCCGCTTGGTCCAATAACATCTCTGATTTTTTCTGGATTGATTTTAAAAGTGATAATTTTAGGCGCATAAGGCGATACTTTGGGTCGAGGTGTAGCAATAACTTGATTCATTTTTTCTAAAATTTGCATCCGTGCCTTTTTGGCTAAATAGAGTGTTTCTTCAACAATTTTTTGAGTTAACCCTTTTGTTTTTGTATCCATCTGGATAGCAGTAATGCCGTCTTTTGTCCCGGCGATTTTAAAGTCCATTCCTCCTTTTGAGTCCTCTAAGTCCTGGATATCAGTAAGGATTTTGTATCTTGTAATTTCTCCGTCTTTTTCTTCAGAAACTAAACCCATAGCTATACCGGCAACCTGTTTTTTTATAGGAACACCAGCATCCATCAAAGACATTGAAGAAGCGCAAACCGAACCCATTGATGACGAACCATTTGATTCAAGTACTTCAGAAACAACTCTAATTGTATAAGGAAATTTTTCTTTTTCTGGAATTAGAGGGAGAACAGCCCTTTCAGCTAAAGCGCCATGACCAATTTCTCTCCTTCCCGGCGCTTTAATTGGGCCAACTTCTCCGACACTGAAAGGAGGGAAGTTGTAATGATGAAAATATCTTTTTTTGCCTATTTTTTCCATTGTTTCTAAGTATTGTTCTTCTCCCGGTGCGCCTAAAGTAACAATGGAAAGAATTTGAGTATCCCCTCTTTTGAACATTGCTGAACCGTGATTATGAGGAAGAAGGCCAACTTCTATACTAATTGGTCTTATTTCATCTAATTTTCTTCCATCTACTCTAATTTCTTTGTCTAAAATAAATTGGGAAACTTTTTCTTTCACTATTTTTTCTACTAATTCCGAAGCAGAGGCGCGTTTGTCTTTTCCTACGCCTTCATTTTCTAAATAGTTATCAAGTTTTTCTTTCAATAAGTTAATTGTCTCTTTTCTTTCTTTTTTTGTTTTTTTAGGAGAGTCAAAAAGAATTTTTGGAATGGTTTTTTCTAAATAATCTTTGACTTTTTTTTCTAATTCTTCTTTTTCTGGCGTTTTTTTATCTTCTAGAACTGAGAGACTTTTAGAAGGGTTAATTTTTTTCTGAATTTCTTTAATAAAATTAACTATTTTGTTTAGGTGCTTTTGACCATATTTAACTGCTCCAAGAATAATTTCTTCAGGAACTTCTTTTGCTCCTCCTTCTAACATAACTACTCTATTTCCTGTTCCAGCAACAATAAGTTCAAAATCTGATTTTTCTCTGGCTTCATAAGTAGGGTTAAGGACCCATTCTCCATTAATCATTCCTATTCTAGCGGCAGCAATTGGTCCATCCCAAGGTATATCAGAGATAGAAAGAGCAATAGAAGCGGCTATTAGAGAAAGACAATCAGGATCGTTTTTTTGGTCAAAAGAAAAGACAGTAAGAATGACTTGGATATCATTTCTAATATTCTCGTTAAATAAAGGTCTTATTGCCCGGTCAATAGAACGTGCAGTAATAATAGCTTCATCTGAAGGACGACCTTCTCTTTTTATCCAACGTGACCCTTTTATTTTTCCAGCAGCATAAAATCTTTCTTCATAATCAACTAAAAGAGGAAGGAAATTAACTCCTTCCCTTGGTTCTTTACTCATTACGCTAGTGGCTAAAACAAGCGTATTGCCGTATTGAAGAGTGCAACTTCCATTGGCTTGGTTAGCAAATTTTCCGATAGTAACTATTAATTTTCTTCCTCCCCACTCAATTTCAAATTTTTCTTCTTTCATATTGTTCTGAAATCCTTTAGCAATCACTCGGCAGGCTTTAGGCCATGAAAAAATTCATTGCCTACCTGTCTGCCGGTGATTGCCTTTATTTAATAATTAAAAATTATCTTACTCTTTTTCTTTTGATAGGACTTTCTTTAATGAGAAATTTTCTTTTATTCTCACTTAAGTCGGTAAAAGTATCTGCTGTCTCCCTTAATTTAGAAGAAGTGGTTTGTCCAAAGGCGATTATCTCTACTTGTTTTCCATGATATTGGAGGTATTTAACTAAGGGGACAAAATCTCCATCTCCAGTCACTAAAACAATAACGTCTAAACTTGGTGCTAAAGTAATAGCGTCAACTGCCATTCCTACATCCCAATCGCCCTTTTTCATCCCTCCATAAAAGATCTGGAGGTCTTTTAGTTTTATTTCAAATCCTTGCTTATCTAATGCTTCAAAAAAACCTTCCTCTTCTTTTGATTGAGAGCGAATAACATAAGCAATAGCCCGAATTAGTTTTCTTCCTGATACAGCGATTTCTAAAATTTTACCAAAATTTACCTTTGCTTTATACAAATTCTTTGCCGAGTGGTACATATTTTGAACATCGACAAACACTCCTACTCGTTGGTCTGGATGTTTAATCATAAAATACTATTTTTTTAACTTTAATTTTTCAATTAATTTTTTATAAGCGCTTGGCTGTTCTAGTTGAAGATATTTAAGTAATCTCCGACGCTGGCCAATTTTTCTTAAAAGTCCTCTTCGGGAGGAAAAATCATGCTTGTGTTCCTGAAGGTGACGGGTTAATTGTTTTATTTCCTCAGTAAGGAGAGCAATTTGGACTTGAGGTGAGCCAGTATCGTTTTTGTGCGTAGCAAATTCTTTAATGATTTTTTCTTTAATTTTCTTTTCTAACATAAATTGGTTGAAAATTATTATTTCTTAAAATAATTGATTCTATTGTATCATTTTTAAATTTTTTAGGCAAGATTTATTGTCCTCTTATCCTTAAAATGATAATCTATAAAAAATATGGTTCTAAAAGAAAAAATTGCTTATAATACCATTCTTCAGTTGATTGGAAAGGTTTTAGGATTGCTTATTGGTTTTTTTAGCATTGCCTTATTAACTCGTTATTTAGGAAAGAATGGCTATGGTCAATATACTACTATAATCGCCTTTCTCCAACTGTTTGGCATTATTGCTGATTTAGGTATCTATAATATCGTTGTTCAACTTATCAATCAGCCAAAGGTTGATGAGGATAAAATTGTTAGTAATGCTTTGACCTTGCGTTTGGTTTCTCTCTCTTTCTTTTTATTTATTGCCTGTTTGGTAGGTTTTTTTATTCCCACTTATTCTTTGACTATAAAAATAGGGATTTGCCTTACCTCTTTAACTATTGTTTTTGTTTCTTTAAATCAAATTTTAGTTGCCAGTTTTCAAAAGAGATTAAATATGTTCAATGTCGTTCTGGCTGATTTTATGGGTAAATTTGTTAATCTTGTTTTAATTGTTTTGGCTGTTATTTTAAAATTAAATTTTTTCTTTATTTTATTTGCTTTGGTTTTTTCTAGTTTTTTGAACTTTCTATTAGTTCTTTTTTCAACAAAGAAATTTTTAAAAATAAGACCGGCTTTTGACTTAAATCTTTGGAGAATAATTTTAAAAAGAAGTTGGCCTATTGGTCTTTCTATTATTTTTAGCGCTTTTTATTTTAAAATTGATACTGTTTTACTTTCTTTGTTTCGGAGTCAGAGCGAAGTAGGCATTTATGGTGCTAGTTATCGCTTAGTAGAAGTTCTTAATTCTTTTCCAATGCTTTTTATTGGCTTAATTGCTCCTCTTTTAAATCAAAGTTGGGCAAAAAATGATTTATCTTATTTTAAATCTGTTCTACAAAAGAGTTTTGATTCTTTGATTATCGTTGTCATTCCTTTAGTTTTCGGAGGTTATATTTTAGCTAAAAAAATTATGCTTTTAATTGCTGGTAATCAATTTACTCAATCAGGAGATGTTTTTCGAATTTTAATTTTTGCTGTTGCTTTTCTTTTTCTTGGGCAATTGTTTAGCCAAGCAATGATAGCCCTACGGCAGCAGAAAATGATGATGAAATATTATATTTTGACTTTTATTGTTGGTTTAGTCGGCTATCTTATTTTAATTCCTCGTTATTCATATTTTGGCGCTGCTATTATGACTGTTTTAACTGAATTTTTAATTACTTGTTTAAGTGGAATTTTTTTGTTAAGAATGTTGAAAATTAAATTAAAACCGGATAGTTTTCTTAAATCACTTTTTTCAGCCGGAGTAATGGCTTTCTTTTTAATTATGTTTCCTCTAAAAAATTTTTTCATTTTATTTTTTTTAGGAACCATAATTTATTTTTTAACCCTTTACTTAATTGGCGGATATTCAGCAGAATTTATTAAGCAACTTATTCGAACAAAATGAATACTTATTATTTTCTTATTTTCATTTTTGCTTTGCTTTTCACTGCTTTAAGTATAAAAAGATTAGATTTTGCTTTAGCTTTTATCCTTTTCGCATTACCTAGTTATCTTCTACGTTTTAAAATTTTTTTCATTCCTTTTACCCTCTTGGAGCTGATGATAATTATTCTTTTTCTTGTTTGGTTTTTAAAAAGAATTTTCAGTGGAGAAAAGGTTTATTTAGGAAAGTTCAGATATTTGATTTTTCTTTGGTTAGCTGTTGCTTCATTAGCCGTTATTGTCTCTCCTAATAAAATTTCTGCTTTGGGTATTTGGAAGGCCTATTTCCTGGAGCCAGTGCTTTTCTTTTTCGTTTTTATTAATGAAATTAAAGATGAAAAAGATTTAGAATTAGTTTTGACCGCTTTAGGCGCTGGTGCTTTAATAGTTTCTTTAATTGCTTTTTATCAAAAATTTACTGGCTGGTTGGTTCCTTATCAATACTGGTTTAAAGGAGAGGGTCGGCGGGTAACTGGTGTTTTTCCTTATCCTAATGCTTTAGCGCTTTACCTTGGGCCAATAACAGGATTGTTGCTAGGAAGGATTTTTAAGGGAGGTTGGGAGAAAAAGAAGTTTTTTTATCTAATAGTTTTATTTTTCTCTTTTTTAGCCATTGTTTTTGCTCGTTCAGAAGGAGCAATAGCCGCCTTAGTTCTATCTCTTTTTGTTTTTGGATTGAGTTTTAAAAAGTATCGCCTAAAGACAATTTTAATTATTTTAATTTTAATTATTCTTTTTACTACTATCCCCCTATTTCGAGAATATTTAATCAATAAATTTAATGGTCAAGATTGGTCAGTTAAGGTTCGCCTTACTCTTTGGCAAGAAAGTTGGCAGATGCTTAAAGATAATTGGCTTTTTGGTGCTGGTTTAGCTGGCTATCAAAAGAAAATTGTACCTTACCATCAGGCAAAGTATATTGAGATTTTTTTATACCCTCATAATATCTTTCTTAATTTTTGGTCAGAATTAGGGCTTTTTGGTTTGTTGACTTTTCTTTTATTGCTCCTAAAATCATTTAAAGAGGTAAAAAAGAAATTAATCGTTAAAAATAATTTTCTTGCTTTCTCCTGTTTATTGGCTTTGCTTATTATTATTTTTCATGGTTTGGTTGATGTTCCTTACTTTAAAAATGATTTATCTTTGCTTTTTTGGCTTATTATTGGTTTGATTAATTTAAAAATTTAAAGGACTTTTAGGTGGGATGCCGGAGTGGTTGAACGGGGCGCTCTCGAAAAGCGCTGTCCCGCCTTTGGCGGGACCGGAGGTTCGAATCCTCCTCCCACCGCCAGCAAATTTTCGCAAAGCGAAAATTTGCTTCCCAATTACCAATTACCCACACAAATTACAACTGAAATAGGTTCGTCCTGTCATTCGACAGGACGCCCCGCCAAAGGCGGGGCGAATCCTCCTCCCACCGCCAGCAAATTTTCATTCTATGAAAATTTGCTCCCCAATTACAAATTACTCACACAAATTACAAAATTAAGTTTGCCAGAAAATTCTCGCGAGGCGAGAATTTTCAGTAATTAGTAATTGGTAATTTGTAATTTGGGTAAGAAGAAAACAATCAAGAAACACAAAGCGAGAATTTTCTATTAAAGCAATCCTATATTGTCAAATGGATTTGTTTTGCTGGTCTTGACCTATTCACCTTATAGTTTTTGATTAGTGATTATATTCAAAAACAAATATCTAAAAAACAAAAAGAAGAAATTATTTATTATTTTAACTTCTTCTTTTATTTTTTTTATTTTTATTGTAAAATAAAAATAAAAGACGCTTATGAAAAAAATAAAAAAAGCTGTGATTCCAGTAGCTGGCTTTGGTACCCGTTTTCTACCAGCAACCAAAGCCCAGCCAAAGGAAATGCTGGCCATTATTGACAAGCCGGTCATTCAGTATATTGTAGAGGAAATGGTTGCTTCAGGTATTGAGGAGATTATTTTAGTCACTGGGCAAGGTAAAAGAGCGATTGAAGATCATTTTGACCAAAATAAGCCCTTAGAAGTTCATTTAGAAAGAAATAATAAAATAAAGGAATTAGAAGAAATCCGTCATCTTTCAGAGATGGCTTATTTTGTTTATCTTCGGCAGAAAGGTCCTTATGGAAATGCTACACCGGTTCTTAATGTAGAAAAGTTAATTGGCTCAGAACCCTTTGTTTTTGCTTTTGGCGACGATTTAATCAAAGGGGAAGTTCCAGCAACCAAACAGATGATGGAAGTATTTTATAAATATCAGAGTCCGGTTATTGGGGTTACTCAAGTCGCTAAAGAAAAAGTCCATCGTTACGGAGTGATTGACGGAGAAAAAGTGGAAGACAGAGTTTATAAAGTAAAAGATATTGTGGAGAAACCTTTACCTAAAGATGCGCCTTCTAATTTAGCCGTTGCTGGTCGCTATATTTTTACTCCAGATATTTTTGAAGCAGTAAAGAAAACAGAAATTGGTAAAGGCGGTGAGCTTTGGTTGGCTGATGCAGTGGATCTACTTTTAACTCAAAGGGATTTTTATGCTTATCAATATCAAGGTAGATACTATGATTGTGGTAATAAGTTAGAATTTTTAAAGGCAATTGTTGATTTTGCTTTAGAAAGAGAAGAGTTTAAAGAAGAATTCAAAAATTATCTTAAAAATTTGAAGATATGAAAAAAGGAAGAATTTATCAACTTTTTATTCTTTTTCTTATTGTAATTCTTTCTACAAGTGGTTTTAGTTGTCTTTCTAGTAAACCAAAAGTAAAACTTGAACCAATTACTTTAACCTATTGGCGTGTTTGGGAGTCGCCAGATGTTCTTAATCAAATTATTGCTGATTATCATCGTCTTCATCCAAATATAACGATAAATTGTCGTAAACTTCGTTATGAAGAATACGAGCAAACTCTTTTAGAGGCCTGGGCTGAGGGTCGTGGTCCGGATATTTTTTCTATTCCGGCTGATTGGGTAACAAAATACAGTAAATTTATTTATCCTTTGCCTCCAAAGATTAAAATGGTAAACATCAAATATTCAGGCAATGCTTTGAAAAAAACAGCCAAAATTGTTGCTGAGGAAAAGCGCACCATTACTCCTGACGAATTGCGTCAAAAATTTGTTGATGTTGTTTTTAATGATGTAGTTAGGTATAATCCGCAAAGTAAGAGAAATAAAATTTATGCTTTACCTTTAGCCGTTGATACTTTAGCCCTTTATTATAATCGAGATATGTTAGATAATGCGGGCATTGCCAAACCGCCAACTAATTGGGAAGAATTTAAAGAAGATGTTAAAAAATTGATTATTCAAGATACTGAAGGCAATTTTATTCAATCAGGTGCTGCTTTGGGTACAGCTGACAATATTGAAAGGTCTGCTGATATTTTATCTTTATTGATGTTGCAAAATGGCACAAAAATGATTAAAAATTGGCGTGCCAGTTTTAACCAACCTTTAGAAACAGATAAAAGTTATTTTCCCGGGGTAGAGGCATTGCGTTTTTATACTGACTTTGCTAATCCAGCCAAAGAAGTTTACACTTGGAATTCTGAAATGCCTAATTCTTTAGATGCTTTTATTGATGGAAAAGTGGCTTTCTTTTTCGGCTATTCCTATCATTTGCCTATTATCCAAGCAAGAGCGCCAAAGCTTGATTTTGGAGTAGTTCCTGTGCCTCAGATAGAAGGTTCTTTAAAGCAAGTAAATTATGCTCGTTATTGGGTGGAAACAGTTTCTTCTCATAGTCAAAACAAAGATGCTGCTTGGGATTTTGTTCAATTTGCCACAACTTCTGCTAAAGAAGTTAAGACCTATTTAGATGCGGCTAAAAAACCACCGGCTTTACGCGAGTTGATTGATGTTCAATTAGAAAATTTTGATTTAGCCCCCTTTACCCAACAAGTTTTAACTGCTCAAGATTGGTATTATGGAAAAGACCCCTTGGCTGTAGAGGAGATTTTTAAGGAAATGATTAGAATGGTCAATCAAGGCCTTTTGGATTATAAAAAAGCAATAAATTATGCTGTGGAACGAGTTAATCAAACATATTAAAGCAGATAAGAAGAGAAAATTATTTTTTACTTTCTTTTTCTTTTCTCTTTTTTCTTTCTTTTTCTTATTTCCTTTCTTTTTTAGTTTTGCTGCTAGTTCAGGATTAGGGAAGATTGTTCCTGATTGTGCTGCTACTGGCGATTGTACTTTAGAGGATTTTCTTTTGCTTTTTATCAATCTTTCAAAAATTATTTTAGGTATTGTTGGTGCTTTGGCTTTAGTTTATTTTATTGTTGGCGGGTTTATGTTCTTGACTTCTGGGGGTAGTCAGAGCCGGGTAAAAAAGGGTAAAGACATCTTGATTGGAACTTTAACTGGGCTTATAATAGTAATGACTGCTTGGTTGATTGTTTATTTTATTGAAACAGCAGTTGGAATTAAACCAGGTTATACGCGTTTAAAAAAGAAGGCAGAAGTAGTTGAGAAAAGAGGATTTTGTGTGGTTCGGATAAAAGATGGCGATTCTTGTAGAGAGTGTAAATGTTTAGGAGGGGAAGCACCTCTTCCAGAAGCTAATTGTAAGGATACTTTGAGGCAAATGAGAGAGGCAGGAACACTCTGCGAAGGAGAATGGGTAGAAAAAGGGGGTAGTATCAAGAACTGTGGAGATGCAATAAAAGAAGTAGATTTTTGTTCTCCAGAACCAGAAGAAGAAGAGGGTTCTTAATTTTTAAAAAATGGGAGAAAAAAAATTTAAAATAATTCTATTTTTCTTTGTTTTTTTACTGCTGACAAGCATCTTTTTAACTAGCGGAAGAAACAGCGCTTGGATGGCTAGCGATGATTTGAACAGCAACTATACAGTAACTTTGGAGAGTCCTATTAGTGAAACTGATCCGGTTAGTTTAATTGGTAGGGGTATTAAGATTTTTTTAGGAATTATTGGAGCAATTGCTTTAATAATGTTTATTTATGGTGGTTTAGTTTGGATGACTTC
>Ga0164318_10007651_pt1 | contig 10470 bp, 7 predicted proteins | sample GuaBasSedimGuay9_FD_113734 | JGI IMG/M metagenome (GOLD analysis project Ga0164318, IMG submission 113734) | Subseafloor sediment microbial communities from Guaymas Basin, Gulf of California, Mexico - Guay9, Core 4571-4, 0-3 cm | ecosystem: Environmental > Aquatic > Marine > Hydrothermal vents >...
ATACATATATCCCGTAAGTGCCGGTGTTGGTGACGGTATTGTTGTTTACATCAATATCAGTGGTTCCGTGGTTGTCGGCATATACCCAGATTCCGTACCTGTAACTTGAACCGGTATCTCTTCCGGCGTTAGAAATGGTGTTTCCTTCTATCTTGCCGGTGACAGAGCTGGGGTTGTAGGCTTTCTCATAGATGGCCGAATCATCAATATCTGTTATCTGGTTGTTCGTGATATCCACGTTGCCCGTTGCCGAGTCATATGCTACGAGTACTATTCCAAAGGAGCCGCAATCGCTTACCGTGTTGTTGCTAAAAGAACCCGTGATGCTTGTCCCGCTTCCTGTCGCATAACCGTAAATTCCGTGCCCACCTATGTTGCTCAGGCTGTTATTCGTTACGTTCGCGGTTATGTCAGCGTTCGCTTCACCATAAATGTAGATGCCGTAATCAGTGGTATATTTAATCTCGCAATTGCTTATTGTTCCGCTCTGGATACCGGCGTTCACATGCCATTTAACCGCGGTTGAAGGATATTCTATCGTGCAATATTCGAGGTCAAATGTTTTGACGCCCAGTCCTACATTCCACTTTATACCGCCCCAGTCGCCGCTGGTAGGAATGGATCCACCAGAAGCAAATGTTATCTTGTTATCTGCACTGCCTATGGCTACGAGTGATCCGTTTATTATGAGTTCCGTAACGTTCGAATCCTCGCCTCCGCTCGTGTCATCGCTGCGAGCAGGAAAAATGACAGTGGTACCAGCTTCTATGGTTAAAGTTATTCCAACAGGAACCGTCACGTCGCCTGTCAGGTTGACGGTTCCCGACCATGTCTCATCTTCTGTGAGAGAACCAGATGTTGTGATGGCCAAGGCAGATGATATTGATAGGAATAAAAAAATGCTGCACAGGAGAAACAATAGACTTCCCTGACGGAACCTCCTCATTACATATCCTCCCTATTATTATTCAAGAGCGGGACTTGTTGTTAACAGCTTAAGCAAAATCCCAGGTTTAGATTAAATCGAACAATGATCTCATTTAATTCATCTTTACTTTTATCTCTTTATTATTGATGTTGAATCTTTCAAACTTGCATACACTTCTGTCGGTTGGGGAAATAATGCGGGTTGCTAGATAGAACCCTGCCTTTACCTCCTCAAATACTTTCCTCGTTGAATCTGCGATGTGCCATTTATTTTGGTCATAGAACTCTGCCCAATTATGATATCCTGCTGTTCTAATCGATGGGCCTTCTTTGCAGATGTACCCAGCCATTCTGCGAGCCGGTATGTTGTTGGCTCTGGCCAGAGCCACAAACAGATCCGCAAATTCGGTGCAGTCTCCTCTTTTATGTTTCAAGCAATAGAGTGCCCCTCTTTCGAACCTGGTGTACCCTGCATATTTGATGTTCTTGCTTATCCAAATGTAAATCTTACTGGCTGTATCAAAAGATGTTTTACCTTTCAGTTTTCTGGCGAGAGAAACAATTTCCGGTTTGTTACTTTCTACAAATGGTTCACTTACCAGGAATTGAGAATCTGTATGATCAAATACCAGTGACGGATGCTGATGGAAATTGACAGTTACATTTATTGTTATGATTTTGGTTGCATACGGAGGAAGGTTGCCAATTCTGAATTTTATTATTTGATTACCCAGTTCATCTCTCGACAATTCAAAATCATCTGATGCTCTTACTTTGATGCATTCCTGGTAGGAAGTTTTCAAAACCGGAGCATACGTAGCGAAAATTACCTCTTTTTGTGAGAAGGGTGTCTTATTTTGCAAGGTATATGAGTAAAGGATTGTTTTCCTGACAGTTTCTCCCGGTGCTGCACGAGGTGGTGTTGATTTTTCTCCACAAGCATTTTTCACAGCTATTCCAGTTGTGCTGACCCAGGTAACGCATAGCAGCATCAGAGCCAGTGGTATCGATATGTTTTTTTTCTTATTCATGGACAAGTACTACAACCTTTTTCCACTAATATTTGTTTTTTGCCTGGGTGCAGCATGGCATTACGGGTTTCGAGAAATGACTTATAATTGGAGAAACCACCTCTCAGGAAGAACACACTGTCTGCATTTGTTTTAGCAAGGTATTTCTTTACTGCATGGTAGCTCTCTCCGTTGTTATCAAATATTAAAAATCTGGTTTCAGGCGATTTGCTGTGTTTATTTATCGGGGTTTCCAGATTCGTGAGAGACTCTTTAGAGTTCTTGGAATAGGGAATATTTATTGCGTTTTCTAAAGTACCGTATGTATCACTGGTGATCTTGTCTGAGATGTCGATGAGAATCCATTTTCCCTGATTTTTTTCAGCCACGAAGGCACGCGGCGGAATTTCATCTAGTTTTGCCATTGCAAAGGCATCTCCGATTAGATCTCCCCCTTTCTTTCTCCAGAGGTTGAGACCGCCTTTCAATATTGAAATATTGAATCCAATGCGGCGCAATTCAATACATCTTTGAAGCAGTTTATGACAATTATATCCTTCGTCCACCAGTATCACTTTTTGGGATTTCAGGTAGGTTTTGGTTTTCAAAGTGTAGAGAGGTATGTTTATGGAACCAGGTATTCTATATTTCTGAAAACTGGTTTTGGTTCTTATATCAATAATAGCGGGACGTTTATTATTTTTTAGCTCCTTTATCAAAGCTGAAGGGGAGATGAAATAATTTTTATCCAGGGTTAGAGTCGTGCTGGGCTTGGAATTATTTTTCGACGTTACCGAAGCAGGTGTGTTCTTTTTAACTGGGTTTTTGGAGATAATATGGCCTCGTATAGTAAGCAAAACAGCTATAACTATTAAAGCCATTAAAGGAAAGACAATCCATAGTATCCGGAGTCCCAACTTCGGGGTTCTTGATTCATCCATGTATTTTTTGTTTTATGTTAGGCGTTAAGAGCCGAATTTTCTATTAAATTTCCAATATCGTTGATTTGACATGGTTGTTATATTGGAGCAAATAATATACCGTTTTAATTCTTTATTATAAGTCTCTGGAATATATGCATAAAGTCCTTTAGAATGGATTGTGGAAAAAGAGAAACTTTGAGGTGATTGGAAAAAGTTTTCATACTTATTTTTGTCTAGTTAGATTTGCATCGTGGAATGTTGATTTTGATGCCTCTGTAAATGCTGTTAAATCCATAGCGACTCCGGATGGTATCAAGAGCACTGGTTAATTTCTCTTCTTTTTCGTAAATTTTTTCATCCCACGGAAACAAACTCAACTGGCGAAAAGGGGTGGAAAATTTCTCTGCCCGAACGATTAATTCTCTTACTCGTACCCGTCTTTTGCATATCCTCCTAAATATTTCTTTAAGAGTCAAGAAGATAAAATGATCGAGGTACAAAAGTGCCTCGGATACGGTTTTCTGTCCGCGGGTTCTGGCCCCATCTGAGTATACCAGTTCCAGGCTAATCCTGTAAGGTATCCTGTTTTCTTTTCTGAGTTGATAACCCAGTTTTTCACTCGTCCCCATGATATGTGCCAGGAGCATTTCCCGGTCGTTTGATTCCTCAGGTAGTGGCCACTTTACGCAGATCCTCGGGACTGAGATAGGTGTATGTACTTCTGTTTCTCCTTTTCCCAGAGCCAGATCACGAAGATATGTGGACGAGTGGCCAAGGGCCGCTTTTAGTATCTCATTCGGGACACTTGCCAGTTTGCCCAGGGAAGTGATGTTGAGTTCCTGGAGCCTTTTTCGGGTTACCGGGCCGATGCCGGGCAGAACTTGCGGATTAAGAGGGGCCATAAAGCGGCTTTCACTCCCGGGAAAGACCTCGCAAACATCGAGAGGCGGAACGAGAGTAGCTGCTATCTGGCTTACCAGTTTGTTGGTACCTACCCCCGCTTTTGCTTCCAGTCCTGTTAACTCTTTAAATTGTTTCTGGGATTTATATGCAGCATCCACTGGATCTCCAAGGAGTCTTTTGGTACCTGTTAAGTCTACATAAAATTTGCCCCAACTGCTAATTTCCACCAGCGGAGAAAAAGACATAAGTCGTTGAAAGAGCTTTTTTTGATAAGTGGAATAAAAAGAAGTATCAGGCGGAACAACTATGAGTGATCTGCAGCGTTTTTTCGCGATGCTTACCGGCATTCCCGGATGAATTCCACAATCTGATGCCCTGGGAGAAGCAGCCTGTACTACGGCTCTGTTGTTTAATGGAGCAAGCACAAAAGGGTTCTTTTTTAGCCGCGGGTTTCGTAGAGCTTCTAGTTCAAGGCAGATATTATCAATGGCGAGATGAAGAATAGTTTTTTCCATAGCAGTCTCCCAGGAGCTGAGTCTATAATTTTTTCTGCCTGTATGAACGGATAAGACCTATAACGATTCCGACTATTTCCACCTCATCTGGTTTACATACCATTGGTGGCATTTTTTCATTAGCAGGTATCAGTTCGATATGTCCGTTTCTGGCGTAAAATTTCTTTACCGTGGCCTCTCCCTTAACAAGAGCTACCACCGTTTGTCCGTTTTCGGCAACGGGTTGCTTATTAATGATAAGTATATCTCCATCGCGGATTCCTTCATCAACCATGGAATCACCCGTTACCCTGAGGGCAAAGTTATTTTCCCCGGAAAGCAGACTCTCGGGTACATCTATTGACTCGGGTACTTCTATTGGTTCGATAGGAGTGCCTGCAGCAACGTAACCGAGAAACGGGATCTTCGCAGCACTTGTTCTCAGAGGTAACAGTTCCAGGGATCTTTTTTTGTTTCCCCACCTGCTTTTGAGGTATCCTTTGCTTTCCAGTTGTTTAAGATGTTTGTAGACTGCATTCAAAGATTTAAAACCCAGAGCTGTTTTAATCTCTTCATAAGTGGGCGATTGTTTGTGTTTATGGAAGTAACTTTCCAAGAACTGGTAAACGCGTCTTTGTTTTTCTGTAAGCTGCATATCTTTGTGCTCCTGCTGCCATTCCTGCGCAGGCAGGAATCCAGCATTATTGGTCGTAATCGTCATTTTCTTATGAGTTCCCTCTTTTGTTGTTCTGGTTATCAGAATAATGGTTTGTTTTTATATTTATCATTTTAGGTGAAAGTAAGGTGAAAGTCAAGTTATGTTCAATGGCAGGCCATCTAATATTGCTTACCAAATTTTTGTTGCCATCCCGCTAAGTCTTCCACTATCCTTAATATTAATAGCTCTTTGAACGTGTTTTGACTTGACTCTTTTCACTTACTACGTAAAATCAAGCTACGACAGTTACATAATATTTCCGGTTGGTAGCGCGTGCAGAAGAACATGAGCATAGAAATCGAGGGAGTGGGATTCACAGACCGTGGAATGGTTCGGGAACGCAATGAAGACGCGTTTCTCGTAGAAAATGATCTTAACCTGTACGTGGTTGCTGATGGAATGGGTGGCGCTGCAGCCGGAGAGATTGCAAGCCGTATATTTGTAAGTTCCGCAGAAGAAGTATTTTTAATGGGAGTCAGGCAGGGCAAGTCTCCCAAGGACCTCGTGGAAACGGTCTTTCAACACGCTCAACTAAGAATTCTCGAACACGTCAAAGAATTCCCGGAACACGAAGGCATGGGATGCACTGGGGAAGTTCTTACTTTTGATTCCGGGTATTTCTACCTGGGCCATGTGGGTGATAGCAGAACATACATCTGGAGAAATAACGAACTGCGTCTTCTGACTGTTGACCATTCATTGGTTCAAAAACATATAGATGAAGGACTAATAACAAGAGAAGAAGGGGAACACTATCGATTCAGGAATGTCCTTTACCGGGCAGTTGGCCAGGAAGAAGAGCTTGAAGTGGATCTGGTCAGTGAAGCGTTATCTGATGGAGATGTCTTTTTGTTGTGCAGCGATGGTTTGCTCAAAGAAGTACCGGAGCATGAGATTCCACAGTATCTTAATCAGGACGTAGGGTTGGATGAAATTTGTAAGAATCTGGTGAACCTGGCAAGGAATAGGGGAGGGCGCGATAATATAACGGTGGTTTTGTGCAAAGTAAACTTTCGAAGGAAAGATAAAAAGAGTATCTGGAAAAGGCTTATACACGGATAATATTAATGTTAAAGGAGAAGCCTCAAAATCCGCATCCAAGGATCCTGCTATATCTGTTTCTCCTATCTTTTTTCCTTATCAATTTCAATATTACCGCCTGCAGTGGTCAGAAAAAGTATTCCGGCAAGGAGATCTCTTTAAGCTATCCTCCGGGTAAGGTGAGAAGTGCATTTATCCGAACCATAGGAGAAGTTGGAGGCAAAATCAGTTCGGAGTCTGCTAAAAGCGATACAATCACTGGTACTATTGAGGGGTATAGCTTTAGATTTAAACTCCTGGGCGGTGACCGATCATCAACGAGGGCTGTGTTTAGGGTCAGTGGTAAAAATGGGGACGAATCACAGGCTTTAGAGGCACTGGTTGTTCGTGTTCTCAGAAATAAGCTTTCAGTAGGGGTTGAAAGAAAAAGGGAGGGGAAGGCTCATCATTTGCCTTCTACGTCCAGATACGAAAAGGCAACAGTATGCTTGTATGGATCATCTAATAGGGAGACATTTCAGTCTTCAGGTATGGTGATATCTGGAGATGGGCTTGTTATTACTACAGCTCATGAGATATCAGAAGCAAGGACGCTTTTTGTCAAGTGGCCTGATAAAAAGGTTTTCAAAGGAAGAATAAAGTTTATAAGTAGCCTTTACGACTTGGCTCTGGTGGAAACCCATGTAGAGACGACCGATTTTATCCCTTTGCGTGCACCCAAATCCATTGAAGTCCCCATTGGCCAGCGAATATACACTATTGGGTGTCCCTATGGCCTTATTGGAACACTTGCCCAGGGCCGAATAGCCGCATCTCCGAGGGTTGTTGGTGATATTCTTCTTTACCAGTGTGACCTTCCGGTTTATCCGGGAAATAGCGGAGGGCCGGTTTTTGATAGTAACGGAGAGTTGATAGGTCTTGTGAAAGGAAGGCTTAAAGACACGGATGCAATCAGTTTCATTATTCCGTCCTTTTACTTGTCGGTTTTTCTAAAGGAAAATTTAAATAAGATACATATGCTGGGTCGATCTTCCTCGGTGAGTGAATCCCGGGATTGGATTTACTGGTTTGGCCTTGGTCTGGCAGCGAGTTCAAACTCAACCAAAGAGTCCGCTTTCAAAAAAGTATTATCCATGCGCCCCGGGTTTACTCCCGCCCTTTACCATCTGGGGCTCGTTTTGAACAGGCAGGGGAAACTTAAAGAGGAACTTGGGATATGGAAAGAACTGGTCAATCTGGTGCCCCGGTGGAGTGAAGCCTGGTACCGGCTGGGGAATGCAAACTTTAAATTGGGTAACTTAAAGGCGGCGGAAGCAGCATATAGAAAGGCCATGGAACTGTCTCCGAATGACCCGAGGTATTATAATAATCTAGGTGAGATATACAGGAGAAAGAAAAAGTTCAAAAAAGCAGAAATATATTTCAAGAAGGCTCTTTCGCTTTATCCTCAATACGCACTGGCACATTATAATCTTGGAGTTTTGTTCGATCAGGCATTAGACAAACCTGAACTTGCCGTGTATCATTACAAAAAGTATCTGGAGCTATGCCCAGGCGCTTCAGACAAAGAAAAAGTCACAAAGTGGATAGAAGAAGCAGAAAGAAGATTTTAGTTTTATGGAGCAGCTCGGGAGATATTTGATACAAGAAGAAATCGGGAAAGGTGGCATGGGGATTGTCTACCGGGCGTATGATCCTGATATTGACAGAAACCTCGCGCTTAAGGTTCTGCGTCCGGAAAGAGCATACGAATGGGAAGTAACCCAGCGATTCCTTCGCGAAGCCAAAGCAGCCGGGAGGCTTGCCCATCCCAATATCGTTATAATTTACGATGTTGGGGAAGATGCCGGAAGAGCTTTCATTGCAATGGAACTGCTCACCGGTGAACCTTTGAACAAGTTGATCAGAGAAGGGAAGATTAGCTTTGAAGACGCAATAAGGTATGCCATCCAAATAGCTAGTGCTCTCCACTACGCACATGAAGAGGGAGTGGTACATAGGGATATCAAGCCGAGCAACATAATCGTAACCGGGGAAAAGCAGGTTAAAATCACGGATTTTGGGATTGCCAGGGTTCAGGACGTATCTCTTGCCGAGCAAACCAGAACCGGCCAGATACTTGGAACGCCGTCATACATGGCTCCCGAGCAGGTACAAGGCAAGAAGGTCGACGGCAGGGCGGATCTATTTTCCCTGGGTATTATTCTTTATGAGATGATTTCTGGGAAAAAGCCTTTTGAGGGAGACAACATTGCTACCCTGTTTCATTCAATTTTATCCACTGAGCCTGAACCTATTGCCAAAATTCCGGAACATATAAAACAAGAGGTAAATAATATCCTGTTTAAGGTTCTCGAGAAGGAACCGGAAAATCGTTACCAGGCAGGAAAAGAACTTGCCTCTGATTTGGCCAGGATCCTGGAAAAGAAAGAGAAGACAATACACGTTGAATCCGAAAAAGAAGCGGAAGCGGTTGAATCTATCCCCGGGAAAAGAAAGTCACGTGCCAAATTTATTCCCTTTGTCGCAGGCCTGGTAGTCATTCTTATTGCTGCGATATTTATTTTTACCGGCAAAGGGCATCGTGAGGAAGTTTTGAAAGATTCCAATAAGAATGTGATAGTAACCACAGAAGAGATTAAGAAGGCCGGTGTCGACGAGACAGGAAAGATTGCATTTCGTTCTGATCCTTCTGGTGCGGAGGTACTTATAGACGGAAAAGTTCGAGGTAAAACTCCAATGGATCTTGAAATGGTTCCAGGGACTTACGAAGTGAAGTTGAAAATGCCGGGATATCTAACCTGGGAGGCTCAGATAAATGTGGAGAAAAAACAGTTAGTTCCTTTGAATATTACGCTTACACCCCAACAAGGAGCAGAAAAGCTTCCAGGAGGTTAACATGAAAGATTGCAAGATTCTTGTAGCGATACTTGTTTTTTGTTTTTTATGCGTTTTTAGCCTGTCTATAGCTGGTGCGGCCCCGAAAGTTGGTGAAAAAGCACCGTATTTTGAGTTGCCGAGCTTAAGCGGGAAGGTTTTCAAGATAATGGACGTGGACAAACCTTTTGTTGCGGTCTGTTTTTTTGCTCCTTTTTCAAAAGCTTCGGAAGCAAGCCTTTCCACTTTGCAGGATTTGAGGACCAAATATGGTGATGATCAGCTTTTTGTGCTTGCTATTTCCAAATCCCCGCGATCCAAAGTAGCGGAGTTTGTTAGCCAGAAAGGTATCAAGGTTGAAGTTCTGATTGATGATGCAGGTGTAAGCAAGTTGTATGGAGCCGAATTTGTTCTTCCTACCACTTATATACTGGGTCCGGATTTGAAAATTCTGGACATTGTGCAGGGCGGCGGAGAGTCTGGGGTAAAGCTCTTGACTACTCTCGCGGAAAGAGAAATGGAAAGGAAAAGAATAAGTATAGCTAAAAAACTTGCGGAAGAAGCCAGCGCAAGTGCTAAGAACGATCCGAAGCCAAGGGCCATTCTTGCTTATGCCAAGCTCAAAGAAGGCAAGATAGACGAAGCAGAAAATGATTTCAAAATGTTAACAAAGCTGCCCGGGGAAGGACAGGTTCTGGGAAAAGAAGGGCTGGCACATGTTTACTGGCTTAAAGGAGACAAGAAAAAAGCTTGGGAAGTAGCGAATGATGTGACCGATAGAAGCTCTGTCCACGTAATAAAGGGTGATATTCTTTACAGCGAGGGCAAAAAAGATGCGGCTTTGAACGAATATAGCTCTGCTACAAAAAAGAAAGGCTTTGCCTTCCAGGTAGCTACTCCATACAACAAGCTGGGAAGGGTTTATGCCAAGAATGACAATTTTGACAGAGCAGGGAAACTTTTTGAGAAAGCCCTCGAAGTGGATCCTTATTCCATTGAAGCTCTGAGTAACAAGGGAGTGATATATGAGAAGCAGGGCAAGTGGGGTAAAGCTCACAAAGTTTATAAGAAAGCTTATAAGTTGAACCCAAGAGATGAGATCTCCTTAATGTTGTTGAAGAGAGCCGAAGAAATGCTGGAACTGGCGAAGGATGCCAAAAGAGCAGAAAGAATTGATCGTCTCGTGAAAGAGCTGGTTAAAAGATACAAGGAAAATAAGGCATCTCCAAAAGTCGTAGATGAATGGACATCAAGACCTCTAGTGCTGGCATTTTTGTCAGTCGACGAAAAAGGAATACTTACTGAAAGAGCCGGAATACCGGAAATCCTTGTTAATTACCTGAGCGCTGAGCTGGCAAACACCGGAAGGGTCAAGGTTGTGGAAAGGGCTCTTCTTGACAAGCTGCTTGCTGAGCTGAACTTGGGTTCCAGCGAACTTGCCGATCCTAATACCACTTTAAGGCTTGGAAGAATACTGGCAGCCAAGCTTCTTGCTTCCGGAGTGCTGATTAATCAGCCTCGAAATGCATTTTTGAGTCTTCGCATGATAGATAGTGAAACATCTGCTATTCCGATAG
>Ga0164318_10007652_pt1 | contig 10470 bp, 11 predicted proteins | sample GuaBasSedimGuay9_FD_113734 | JGI IMG/M metagenome (GOLD analysis project Ga0164318, IMG submission 113734) | Subseafloor sediment microbial communities from Guaymas Basin, Gulf of California, Mexico - Guay9, Core 4571-4, 0-3 cm | ecosystem: Environmental > Aquatic > Marine > Hydrothermal vents...
GCTGTGACGCTTGGATTCTAAAAGATAATGCAACATACAAGTGGACGTGCACATCATATTAAAATTGGGTGAATAGACTAAAAGGATTTAAATTATAATTTTTAAATTAACATCCATCAATTGCTTGAGGCTACTAAATTGACAAGAACTTCGGAAATAATAAACGAAGCTTACAAGGAAGAAAGAAAGTTTTTGCTTGAGCCTGAAGCCAAAACAGTTTGCATGGAATATGACATTCCCGTTACAAAGTTTAAGGTTGCAAAAAATGAGGCTGAAGCCGTCAAGTTTTCAAAAGAACTAGGCTATCCTGTTGTTTTAAAAGTTGTTTCGCCAGACGTAATTCACAAATCAGACGTCGGCGGCGTCATAGTTAATCTAAAAACAACTGAAGATGTGAAAAATGCTTACAAGCAGATTCTAGAAAACGTTAAGAAACATAAGCCGAAAGCCAAAATCGTCGGTGTGCTCATCCAGGAAATGGCTCCCTCTTCTACAGAAGTCATAGTAGGCGCCATAAAAGACCCGCAGTTTGGACCCGCCTTAATGTTTGGTCTAGGGGGCATTTTTGTAGAGGTCTTAAAAGATGTAACTTTCAGAGTGGCTCCAGTAACAGAGGATGAAGCTCGCGAAATGATTACGGAGGTTAAAGCTTACCCGCTGCTTAAAGGGTACAGGAATTTGCCTCCAGCAGATATAGAAACGATTGTAAAAATTATCCAGAACACTTCAAGGCTGGTTATGGAACATCAAGAGATTAAAGAGCTTGACCTCAACCCCATAATGGTCTATGAAAAGGGAGCAAAAACCGTCGATGCAAGAATCATCCTTGAATAAATTCCAAAACTTGCATCAACACGAAATTTTTGCACAAACCCGTGTTCCTCCCGAAACTCCCTTCTTTGTAAGATTAGACGGATGGAAATTCCGAAAACTCTCAGAAAACCTGAAAACTGAAAAGCCCTTTGACGAAAAATTCGCAAAATGCATGGTTTCTTCTGGGAAAATCCTTTACAGAAAAGGCTTCAGTCCAGCTCTAATCTATGTTGCAAGCGACGAACTAAACATTCTATTCTTAAACAAAGCTCCTTTTCGTGGAAGAATTGAAAAAATCAACTCAGTATTAGCAGGCTTAATCTCAAGCACTTTCACTTTAAAACTTAAAAAATATTTCAAGAAGAATGCCGCAGTCTCTTTTGATTCTCGTATTGTCGCCTTGACAAGCCAAGAGAAAGTAATTGAATATTTGGCTTGGAGGCAAACTGATACTTGGAGAAACCACAACAACGCCTACGCCTACTGGATTTTAAACAAAATGGGCTATAAACCCAAAGAAGTTTCAAAAAAGCTTAAGGGACTGAAAACCAAGGAAATCCATGAGATAGTTTTTAGGCAAGGCATAAACTTGGCTAAAACACCACTGTGGCAGAGAAGAGGAATCCTCGTGTACAAGAAGCCTTCCACGAAGAAAACTGAAAAATGCCTTATCCTTAGATGGAAGATAAAAGAAAACTGGAATCTGCCCCTCTTCACAAAGAGCGATGGAATAAACTTAATCAAACAGATTATAAATTGGACGAAGAGAAAAGAGGAAAACAGTTGTCAACGCGCCAAATAGAAGAATTAAACCAAAAACTTCAAACTTTGAAAGAGCAAAAATCACAGCTTAACGTAGAAGCCGCCGAATGGGCTGAAAAGAGAAACAAGCTTAACGAGAAAGTCAAAAAGCTAAGGGCTGAAATAAACGAAATTAAAAGTGAAAGAGACAAACTTAACAAAAATGTTAAAAAACTAAAACAGCAGCGAGAAAACCTGCAAAAAGAAATAGTTGAAAAAATTGAAGAAATAAAAAGCCTAAGGCAAGAATTAAAAGTTTTAAAAGAGAAAAAACCCGCAAAAACCGCAAAAGAATTGGAGAAAAAAATTGAAAGCATAGAATGGGAAATTCAAACATCCTCCCTAACCTTACAACAGGAAAAAGAACTGGTCGAACAAGTAAAAAAGCTGGAGACCCAGCTGAACGTACAGAAAAAGATCAGTCAAACAACCAATAAAATTTTGGAATTACAAACAGAAATAAAGGCTTTAGAAGCCCGAAGAGAACTCTGCCACCAAAAAATATTAGAAACAGCAGAAAAAAGCCAGCAAATCCACCAGAAAATGCTGGAAAAAATTGGTGAAGCCAAAAAAATTAAGACCAAAGCAGATGAACTTCACAAAATTTTTCTCCAAGTAAGAGAGAAAATAAACCCTATACAAAAAGAAATAGCTGAAATTTCCCAGCAGATAAAGAAGCTTAAAGACCAAATTCGAAAAGAAGAGGAAAAAGAGAAAAAGAAGAAAGAAAAGGCTCTCCGGGAAAAACTTGAAAAACAAGCTAAAGAAAAGTTTAAACGCGGAGAAAAGCTGAGCTGGGAAGAATTTCAACTCCTCGCAAAAGACGAAACGAACACTCAAGATTAAATTAAAATATGTATAAATAGTTATTAGAGAACAGATAATTGATGACTGCAGAAGAAGAAAGCGAAGAGAAAGAACAGAAAAGAATTCTTATTTTGTGTGTGGATAGAGATGGCGATTTAGGAACCAAAGCCGAAGTAAAAACTCCTGTTGTTGGAAGAGAAGAAAACCTTAACGCCGCCGTCGCCCTAGCCTTAAAAGACCCTGAAGAACCAGATGCAAACGCCATGTTTGAAGCAATACGCCTATACGACCGCTTAATAGGCGAAGGTAAACCAGACGAAGTTTTTGAAATAGCCACAATAGCGGGTTCAGAACTGGGTGGAGTGGGCGCTGACAGAAAGATAGTTTCAGAATTAAACGAGCTTCTAGGCACATTTTCTGCAAATGAAGTTATTCTGGTTACAGATGGCTATTCAGACGAAGTAGTTTTACCCCTTATAGAGTCTAGAGTTCCCGTCTCCTCTGTAAGGCGAATCGTAGTAAAACACAGCGAATCTATAGAAGAAACAGCCGCATTGTTTACAAAATATCTTAAAATGATTGTGGAAAATCCGCGGTATTCTAGAATAGCTTTAGGCTTACCCGGTTTACTCTTGCTAATTTTAGGAATCTTAACAGTCTTCAATCTTCTTTACTACTACTGGATAGCTTTCGTTTTCGTCCTAAGCGTATTCATGCTCGTCAAAGGCTTCGGCGTCGATAAAATGGCTAAAGACTTTATTCAGTGGACGAGAGAATATTCTCCTCCACCTTTACAGGTGCAAATTTCAAACTTCTCCACAGTCGCTGGAATATTATGCGTATTTATCGGCGTCTACCTAGGATGGACAAATGCAGCCTCAAAGATTCCAACACCACCAGATTTAGCTGGATGGCTTACCATTTTTCCTCAAATTGCTGGATATTTCATTCAAGGAGCCATGGACCTTTTAATTGTAGGCGTGTGTGTAGTTCTTTTAGGAAGGGCGATACGTTGGTATCTTGAGCGGGATGCTAGATTATTGCGAAACGCTGCTTTGATTGTGACTATTGCGTGGTCTAGGCAAATTTTGGATGGAACGGCTCTTGCATTGACTGGAGGAGACTACGAAAGGCTCATCTTCGCGGTTGTTGTAGGAGTTCTTATAGGGGTAGCCTCAATTCTAGTTGTCATAGTCATTCACAGGTCAGCTAAAGGATTTTTCAGGAAGGAGACTGAAGAGGAAATTGAAGAGCTTAAAGAAGGCTAAAATAGCTATTATTGGCGGCACTGGTTTTGAAACCTTGTTTAAGGGTGCAGAGCAACTGTATGTTGGAACACCTTACGGAATACCGCCGCCAATCTCCGTTAAAAAAATCGACGGAAAAAACGTGGCTTTTCTCCCTAGACATGGACTAGAGCATTCAACACCGCCCCATAGAATAAACTATAGGGCAAACGTTTATGCTTTACACGAGCTTGGTGTAGAAAGAATTATAGGAGTTAACGCGGTTGGCGCCATAAACCACAAGTTTAAACCCGCTGATCTAGTGATGCCCCACGATTTTGTCGATTTTACAAAACTTAGATGTACAACTTTTTATGATGAAGCTCCAGTTACACACGTTGATGTCTCGCAGCCCTACTGTCCAGAAATCAGAAAAATTTTGGTGGAAACCGTTAAAAAACTCGGGTTGCGGGTGTGGGACAAGGCTGTTCTAGTCTGCACAGAAGGACCACGCTTTGAAACTCCAGCGGAAATCGAAATGTTTAGACGTTTAGGCTGCGACATTGTTGGAATGACCGGAGTTCCAGAAGTTGTTTTGGCTAGAGAGTTGGAAATGTGTTATGCTAGCCTTTGTTATGTTTCTAACATGGCTGCGGGCATACAAGAGCGGTTAACAGCCCTTGAAGTTTCGAAGATTTGCCAACAGATTATGCCGAAAATAGAGCAAATTTTAATTGAAACAATACGAGTTTTACCTACTCCTAGAGAAGGCAAATGCCCATGTGCCAACGCTCTTAGAGACGCGAGGTTCAAGTAGATGTTTAGGGCTTTCCTTTCGACGATAGGTGTTTACAAGCTTTACGAGAAGTGGCTTTGGCACCAAGTTAAAAACGGTGTTAAGCCAGAACACATAGCTATAATCTTGGATGGAAACCGCAGGTGGGCTTCAGAAAAGAATCTTAACCCTTGGTTTGGACATGAGAAAGGCGCCGAAAAGGTTGAGCAGTTGCTGGATTGGTGTTTGAAGCTTGACGTCAAATCCATTACGCTTTACTCTTTTTCCACAGAAAATTTTCACCGCCCTAAAAACGAAGTTGAAGAAATCATGCGCATTGCAGAAGAAGAATTTCGTAAAATTTTGACAGACGAACGCATACACAAGAACGAAGTCCACGTCAAAGTAATCGGTAGGACTAGCCTGCTTCCAAAAAACTTGCAGCAACTGATTTCTGAAGTGGAAAAGGCTACACACGACTATGACAAGCACTTTTTGAACATAGCCTTTGCCTATGGCGGTAGAGCTGAAATCGCGGATGCCGCAAGAAAAATTGCTGAAAAGGTTAAGGAAGGAGAACTAAGCCCAGAAAAAATTGATGAACAACTGTTTGAGCAACACTTGTATACGTCGCATATGCCTAAGCAAGACCCAGACCTGATAATCAGAACGTCAGGGGAAGAACGTCTAAGCGGATTTTTACTTTGGCAATCAGCCTACAGCGAACTCTGCTTTTTAGACGTTTACTGGCCTGATTTTAGGCTTATCGACTTGTTAAGGGCTGTGAGAACTTTTCAGAAGCGTAAAAGACGTTTTGGCGCGTGAAGGTCTAGGCACGTTTTTTGGCGCTTATTATGGATATTACGTCTCTGTCTTTAAGGATGTAGTCTTCTCCAACTCTCTTTTTCTCTCTGGCTTCCACGGCGTAAATGAAGCTTTCTCCAAGTTCCGTGTGGATTATGTAAGCTAGCTGGCGGGCTGTTGTTCCATAAGGCACCAAATAAGCGTCTGGTAATACTCTCCCGTTGTGGTCTGATAGATGCTCTAAATCTTCAACTGGATAGACTGTTATCATTCCTAAGAGTTTGAAGAAAGCCATGTTTACAGCGTCTTGGACGCCGGTAGACCCGTATTTAAGCAGAATTTTCTCTCTTATAGTTTCCAAGGCTTTAGCTTGACTTTCAGTAAGCTTTTCTGGATGCAAAACTTGAAAATTGCAGTCTCCAGGCCTATAATTTATTAATTGTTTTTCTGCGGCTCTTCTGAGGGCGAGTTCTGCTTCGGCGCAGCATGGAACAACAATGTAATTTGATTTCTTCAGCCTTTCCAAATTTTCTTCAGCGTTTGGCATATCTATTTTGTTAGCTGCTATAAGCATGGGCTTGGCAATTTGCCTAAGAGTATCAACGAACTTTAGGAATTCTTCTTCGCTCCAAGATACTGGTTTTTCAGCGTTTAACCCCGTTTTTCTGATAGCCTCAAAAATATGATGCCTTTTTATTGCTAAACCGCTTAGCCTTTCCTCCAGCATGGAAAGCAAATCTTTTGCTTCAGCTTCAGCGGTTCTAGCAATTTTTGGCCAGTCCTTTTTCAGTATGTTTGCCATCCACATGGTTATTTCATTTTCTAAAAATTTCACATCCTCTAGGGGGTCATGTTCGCCTATTTTGCAGATTCTTCCTTCCGCGTCTGTTCCTCCGGAAACGTCAACTATATGGATTAGGGCGTCTGCTTTTCTGATTTCGTCTAGGAACTGGTTGCCCAAGCCTCTGCCCTGCCAAGCTCCGGGCACAAGTCCAGCGCAGTCAATGAATTCTACTGGAATGAGTCTTACTCCGTCGAGGCAGAGAGAGTTAACCGGGTTGTCTTTTACGCCGAACTCTTCATGAACACATGGAGTTCTTACGTAGCCGACTCCTCTGTTGGGTTTTATTGTTGTGAAGGGGTAGCTGGCAATTTCAGCCGGCGCCAAAGTTGCTGCGCTGAAAAAGGTGGATTTGCCTACGTTAGGTTTTCCTACAATGCCTAATAATCGTGAGTAGGATTTCTGCATCTAAACTCCTTATTATTTATTTGCTCTATAATTCTATATGGTTTATGCTGTTCACGTTGATAACAAATAAAATATATGACGTTATGGGTTATAGAGTCAATTCAGCACGATTGGTGAGTATGGTTGACACTCAATTTACCGAAAGACAAGCTTGTTGAAATGTATAGAAAAATGCTTGAAATCAGATTTTTCGAAGAGAAAGTCTTCGAATTATACGCTCAAAACCTTGTTCCAGGCACAATTCACCTTTACGCTGGAGAAGAAGCCGTAGCCGTCGGCGTGTGCAGCAATCTCAGAAGAGACGACTACATCACAAGCACACATAGGGGACATGGACACTGCATTGCAAAAGGAGCTGACTTAAAACGGACAATGGCAGAGATTTTAGGCAAAAAAACTGGCTACTGTAAGGGAAAAGGAGGCTCCATGCACATAGCAGACTTCAGCATAGGAATGTTAGGCGCAACAGCCGTTGTAGGCGCTGGAATACCCATAGCAGTTGGAGCGGGACTCTCCATAAAACTCAGACATACAGACCAAGTTGCAGCATGCTTCTTCGGTGATGGCGCCTCCAACCAAGGAACATTTCACGAAGGAATAAACATGGCGTCCATCTGGAAGCTTCCAGTACTTTTCATATGCGAAAACAACCTTTACGCTATGGGAACGCGACAGTCCATAGCCATGGCCATAGAAAACGTGGCAGACAGAGCCGCAGCCTACGGAATACCCGGCGTAGTTGTAGATGGAAACGACGTGCTGACGGTGTATGAGGCTGCACGCAAGGCTGTGGAAAGAGCTAGAAAAGGTGAAGGCCCAACATTAATTGAGTGTAAAACTTACAGGCATAAGGGGCATTCGCGGATTGACCCTGCAAAGTATAGGCCTAAAGAAGAGGTGGAAGCTTGGCTTGCTAAAGACCCGATTAAACGGTTTAAGGAAAAGCTGTTACACGCAAATATTTTGGGTGAAACTGAAATTCAACAGATTGAGAAAGAGGTTTTAGGCAAAATTGAGGAAGCAGTTAAGTTCGCCATGGAAAGTCCCCTTCCAAGCCCTGAAGAGGCTTTGGAGGACGTTTACGCTTAAAAAGAGGAAGATGTGAATGCGAAAGATAGCTTATAGGGAAGCATTAAAAGAGGCGTTAAGAGAGGAAATGCGAAGAGATTCTAGAGTTTTTCTTTTAGGCGAGGACATTGGCAGATATTGGGGTGGAGCCTTCAAAGTTACAAAAGGTTTGGCAGAAGAGTTTGGAGATGAGAGAGTTAGGGACACGCCGATTTCCGAATCCGCCATAATAGGCGCTGCCGTAGGCGCGGCAATAACGGGTATGCGTCCAGTGGCGGAAATAATGTTCGGAGACTTAACCGCTCTAGCCATGGACCAGATTGCAAACCAAGCAGCCAAAATCCGTTATATGTTTGGTGGTCAGGCAAAATGTCCGATTGTTGTTAGAACACCTTTCGGAGCTGGAGTAAACATAGCTGCTCATCATTCTCAAAGTTTAGAAGCGTGGTTTATGCATGTTCCAGGCTTGTATGTGGCTGCACCCTCAACGCCTTATGATGCAAAAGGACTATTGAAAACAGCCATAAGAAGCGATAATCCTGTTGTTTTTTGCGAACACAAGCTTTTGTATCCCCTAGAGGGGGAGGTTCCAGAAGAAGAGTACACTATTCCTTTTGGAGTTGCAGATGTGAAAAGGGAGGGAAAAGACGTAACTGTAGTTGCCACATTGTTTATGGTTCACAAAGCCTTGAACGCCGCAGAGAAACTGGAAGAAGAAGGCATAAGCGTTGAAGTTGTTGACCCTAGAACTTTGACGCCTTTGGATAAGCAAGCCATAATTAAGTCTGTTAAGAAAACTGGTAGGATAGTGATTGTGACTGAAGATTGTAGGACTGCGGGGGTAAGTGCTGAGATTGCGGCTGTGGTTGCTGAAGAAGCTATAGACTATTTGGATGCGCCGATAAAACGGGTTGCAGAGCCAGACACGCCCATACCTTTTAGTCCACCCCTAGAACAATATGTAATTCCAGATGAAAAGGCGATAATTAAAGCTGTTAAGGAAGTGGTTTAAAATGGTTACAAAGGTTGTTATGCCAAAACTCAGTTTAACAATGAAAGAAGGCACTGTAGGCAAATGGTACAAAAAAGAAGGAGAAACCGTTGAAAAAGGCGAACCCATAGTAGAAATAATCTCGGAAAAAGCCACTTATGATTTAGAATCTCCAGCCTCAGGAGTTTTACGGAAAATCTTAGTTGAAGAAGGAGTAGACGCTCCGCTAAACGCAGTCCTAGCAATCATAACAGCTCCAGATGAAACCTTAACAGAAGAGCAGCTAGCTGCCGAAACACCACAAATAGTTGAGCCGTTAGAAGAAAAAAGAGTTTTAGCATCTCCAGCAGCAAAACGCTTGGCAAAAGAACACGGTATAGACTTATCGCTGGTTAAGGGCAGTGGTCCGGAAGGAAGAATTTCCGAAGAAGATGTGCGAAAATTCATCGAAGAAAAAAGAGGACTACTACCAAAAATAAAGGAGATTATTCCATTAAGCGGATTAAAGAAAACTGCAGCGGAACGGGTTTCCACCAGTTTTAGAACAGCACCCCACAGCACCGTTATGATGGAAGTTAACGTTTCCAAAGCCAAAGAATTACACGAGAAACTTGAAGTTTCTTACACCACTATCCTTGTTGGAGCCGCAGCAAAAGCCTTGAAACAACACACAATCATAAACTCTACCCTGGAAGACGACAGAATAAAAGTTTTTGAAGACATTAACATAGGAGTAGCCGTTGCCACCGAAAATGGATTAATCGTACCAGTCATACACAATGCTGACAAAAAATCCTTAAAAGAAATCCATTCCATCCTAAACGAATTGACAGAGAAGGCGAGACAAGGCAAACTTTCAAAAGAAGAATTAACAGGCGGAACATTCACCATAACAAATCTTGGCATGTACGGGGTGGAATTTTTCACACCAATAATTAATCCGCCTGAGGCTGCTATTCTTGGCGTTGGAAAAATAACTCAAAAACCAGTGATTGTAGACGGAAAAATTGAAACAAAGCCCTTCATGATTTTGAGTCTTTCCTACGACCACAGAATCATCGACGGCGCACCAGCAGCCCAGTTCCTAAGCAAAATCAAAAATTTCCTAGAAAACCCAGAACTTCTTTAGTTTTCTACTCTTTTGGAGTTTCCGAAGTAAACTCTAAAGCTTGAAGTACGCTTCTGGCCATGTCTAAAATGTTTATGAAAACCATCAGGGCTAGCAAAGGCACAAATTCCACCCAAAAACGGAAATCTACAAAGTCAAGGCTAAACACTCCTCCGTTTGTAGCGTAAATTAAGTATACAATTATAAACAAAGCTCTTCCAACAAGAAACCCATACTTGTAAATGGTGCCTTCGGTGGCTCTAACCGTGAAAGTGAAGAACAAAGTTGACCAAACCAAAACAGCAAACAACGTTTGAATTTCTGGATTGTCGGCGAAGAATCCTAAAATAAAAAACCACCATATTAAAAGAAGAAAAAATCCTATGGCAGAGGTTAAAATGGTGGCTTTCAAAATCTTGAGAAAATACTTCTTCAAAAACCCCTTAAAACCGTCTTCAGTCAATTAAACGTCCCTCCCACTCGAAAATTTGAATACTTTCAAAAAAGACGCGGACAAAACCCGTTTCAGTTATTTTGCTAGGCTCTTCCACTGGTATCTCAAACAGTTTTTGGAACGCGTTATCTGAAGAAACATTTACAAGTTCACTGTAAGAACCTAAAAGTTCGTTTTTATCACTGACAACTTCAATCAAAAGTGTGCCATTAACGGGAAATTGCGCGTGATTTTCAAAGCTTAAGAGGACAGAAACATTTTGACTTATTGAATTGTAACGTATTGAGGTTAATGAAAAATTGTAGAAGGGCGCACCCCAAGGCATTGTCAAGTTTGAGGCTATACCGAAACCTATTAAGTAGGCTATTCTGAAA
>Ga0164318_10007653_pt1 | contig 10470 bp, 10 predicted proteins | sample GuaBasSedimGuay9_FD_113734 | JGI IMG/M metagenome (GOLD analysis project Ga0164318, IMG submission 113734) | Subseafloor sediment microbial communities from Guaymas Basin, Gulf of California, Mexico - Guay9, Core 4571-4, 0-3 cm | ecosystem: Environmental > Aquatic > Marine > Hydrothermal vents...
AATGTACTCGTAAAACTCATTGCAGGAGTATGCCACTCCCTGCTGCTCGGGATTGTAGAGATAAAGATCAACGTCATTGTCTCCCACCAGTTCCAGCCGTATCTCCAGGCCTTCCGCAACATAGAACCGGTAGATATCCTTTGTGTCGTCAAAACCGACGGTGCCCCGTGCACTCTCCTTCAGAAGCGTTGCATGGGAAAAATCATTGTTTGGTTCAACCTTTTCCTCGTATGCCATGCCAAATACTGGCACAATCATCAAAATACCCAATACCGCCACGATTGCTTTCTTCCTCATTTTTCTGCCTCCATTTATATAATGCAACGGCACTTATAAACGTATGCGTGATGTGGCCCATCTCCACTACTTTGTGAGCGGGAACGGTGAGAAGCAAAGGGGAAAATGTGCGGGGTCCAGTGCATGCACTTTCATTCGGGAACGGGTGTCGTACTTCTTTACCTTGTGAGAAGGTAAAGGGAGGGAATTCGTCTTCCGTGCACATCTTAATTTTTCTTTCTCACACATTTAAGTGATTAAAAAACATTACCAAAAACTATGGTAAAATCGAATTTTATGCACTCATACTTCAAATCATTTAAATAAACATTTCCATTAGTGTTTTTAATGAGGCAAAAAACCATATTTGCCGTTGCATCAGCAATCATTTTTGTGAGTGTAGTGTTTGTGCCCCTCATAAGTGCCAATACAAAAAATGATATCAGACTACAAGAAATATCAGTCGAGATACATACACTTAAAGGCGTGAAAACAATATCAAAAGAACTGTCAATTGATGCAATAGAAAAATTATCTTTTTTGATGAATAAAACACAAAAATCACTGGAAAATATTGATGACTTACTATTGGAATTGAAAAATCAGGGTCTGCTTGGGGATTTTTCAATAAGAGAGGCGAAGAAAATTATTACCACTATTTTCAGGGAAAGATTGTTTGAAAGTAAAATATTTCCAGTTCCTGTTAATGCATTATGCTTAATAATTGGTTATGGCACAAACGCAACTAGATTAACACCGGAATGTTTAGGATATGAATACTTGGCGGTTGTATTTGCTAAATTTCCTTTACTCTATCCTTTATCTATACTGTGTTTTGCCGCTTACATGATTTCAGCGCTTCGTCCAAAACTGGTCGCGCCATTTGTAGGATTATTTTCACATGAAACAGTAAGGGTATCTACAATAGGGGCGTTAGGACTCAAATCCGAAATAAGAACATGGAGTAGACGCTCACCTGTACCTGTGGGTTTTTTTATTGCTGGTTTTACTGGGTTATGGATTGTCGTTCCCTCTCCTAGTTCGTTTACGTTTAATTGGTTTATAGGTTCAGCGATTGCAGTGTTTTGATGGTAATAGGAAAGGAACCGTTTTACAATTCCACCATGTTTTAAAAGAGGAGGATTAATTCTTGCCAACTCTGAAAATGTTTTCCATGTGCTGTGGATTCTTTTCGATTATTTGTTGTGATTGCTTAGATTATGATGTCTGCTTTCATATGAGTGACGTCATCGAAGATATCCATAATTGCTGACGGAGAGGAGAACATTTTATCGATTACAACTATCTTTGGTAACTCCTAAACACTCTTCTTTCTACGATGTATTGCTCACATCCCATCTGTAACATTTATATACATTTCCGTTTTTTGTGCCCGATGAGCAGGCATCATATGGACATCGAGAGAGGGGCCATATACTGCGGCGAGCTTGAGGATGGCGCTCCGGTGACCATACCCTATTTTATCATGCGGGGCACAAGGAAAAAACCGGTGCTTCTTCTGAACGCCGCACTCCACGGGGAAGAGCTGAACGGCATAGAAGTGATCATGCGTCTCACCGAGAAAATTGATCCAGACCACCTCCATGGCACCATTGTGGGAGTTCCCGTGGTGAATACCCTCGCCTTCAGGGCCCGGAGCCGGATCGATCCCATTGACGGTAAGGATTTGAACCGTGTGTTCCCCGGAAAAAAGGATGGAACGGTAACGGAGAGGGTTGCCTATCATTTCTTTCATCACCTGGTCAAAAAGGCGACCTTTGGCATTGATTTGCACACCGGTATGAAGGGGCACCTCCTCATACCCCATCCCCGTGTGAGGGTGAGGAAGGATTTCTCCCCCTCCATTGAATACGCACGTGCACTGGGCACAGAAATCATCTTTTACCACGAGGGAGCACAGGGAATGCTCACCATAGAGGCAGGGAAAATGGGGGTTCCGGTGGTGTGCTTCGAAATAGGAGAGGCGGGGCGGCTGGATGAGTACTTCATAGATGCGGGAATACGGGGCATCACCAACTTCATGAAATATTTTGGCATGCTCGAGGGAAAACCGGAAATCCCCGACAAGCAGATTCTGCTGAAGGACTACAAGGAACTGGTCTCTCGTGCAGGAGGACTCTTCTATCCAAAAGTAAGTGCAGGTGATGTGGTGAAGAAAAACCATCTCATAGGTGTGATAAAATCCCCCATCACCGGAGAGAAACATCCCCTCCGGGCGCCGCAGGACTGCCTCATCATCGGCATCCGTAGCCAGCCGGTGGTACGGGTGGGCACATCGGTGGCATGGCTGATGACCTTTGAGGAAGGGAATCTGCTTCCCCCTTTGAAAAATCGCAAATTGAGGAAAAAATCATCGAAGACCGTTTCCATGACGGAGGAGAAGGGGATTAAACTTACAGAATAGGATCGTTTTTCCTCGTGTGCTCCCATACACGGTTGACCAGCGATGCCACCCGTTCATCCACCGAACCACTGCTCCTTCTGTACCATTTTCTCACCACATCAGCGCAGGTCTTTCTTTTCCTCACCCTTCTTTTCAGCAGATGGAGATACCGTGGATGCGCATCCAGTGCCTGCAACCCCTTCTCTGCCTTTTCTATGCATTCCAGAAGGTATGTCTTTGCAGGAACGGCCTTTCCGAACCATACAAATGTGCCCCTCACCGATTCCTTTATGGCCTCCATGCGGTTGATTTCTATTTCCTTCATGGATGGAAAATCCTGCCTGCTCCATCGCTGGGCATACTTGAGTCTTCCCACGATGTACTCAACCAGTGCCATATTCTCCTTGATTGTTGGCTGTGCAGAGCATATTCTGTTTTCCACCCTGAATGGGATGTCAAACTTTATCCTGTTATCCTCATGGCGCTCCTTTACCATATCCGGGAGGGTCTCCGCCATAATTGATTGATGCGAGAAGATATACTCGGCATATTCAAGGATGGTTGTGGGGTATCGTTTCAGTTTCGGGAATCCCCCGTGCCCCCCATCCGCCATCTCGTAGAGAAGAAGACGTGCCTCTGCATAGTCAACCACCTTCCCCCCCACGACAGGGCTGTTCGCCGAAAAGGCAATATGCTCGGGAACCATGGCGGTGAGTCGGTTGTACTTATCTGCGGTATCCTCGGGGTCCTTTCCTTGAATGGTGACATGGAGTGACTGTATGGAAAGTGCAATGTGCCGGGGATCTATGAGCATATCCGCAATTTTCACCGGTGGGAATCTGGAGCGCCATTCCGCCATTCTCTGGGCCCTCTTGTTCTGACTTATCCATCTGTCCGATAGCACATCGGGATGTGGATTTGCGCCAAGAAGAAGAAAAATTACATCCTTCCTGTGATATCGGGATGCTGTTTTGACGATATCCTCTATCACATCCTCCAGATACGCCTCCTTTTCTTTCAGCACTTCCGTACTGAATTCTCTGGGAGAACTTTTTATCTCAATCTGGCAGGCCCCCGCCTCGCCACTGAACTGAAAATCGTGGTAGATGCTGTTCAGCGTGGCGATGGTTTCCCGCGCATCGAGGGGTCTTCCCTCGGTATCCACGAGGGCCCCCTCCAGCTCTATTCCAAAGACAAAATCCTTGGTATGATGCGGGTGGGTTTTGAAACCTTCCAGATATTTTTTCAGGTCGTCGGGTGTCTTCAGTTCCATGTGATGGTATTAATGTACGGTTTTTGAACATAGCGGTGCGGTAATGCTTAAATAGTGCGGGAACAATGGGAGTACCATGAAAAGACTGGTAGTCGTGCTGCTGGCGGCACTTTTTATCCCCTTTTCATCTGCAAGCACCCATGTGAATCCCGATTACACCGGGGAAATTCTGAATCTCATAACTGAAGAGCTGCTGAATGGATATATTCAGACACTGCAGGATTTTGGCCCGCGGGTGACCGGGCAGCAGGCATGCTTTGATGCCGGCACCTATCTCTACAACGAGTTCCAGAGCTATGGATATGAGGTACGATTTATAAACTGGAGTTCTGGGAACTATGCGGATAGAAATGTGGAGGCGGTTCTTCCCGGAGCGACAAATGAAAGTGTCATCATCTGCGCCCATTTCGACAGTGTCCCCACATCACCCGGTGCTGATGACAACGGTTCCGGCACCGCTGCCGTGCTTGCTGCCGCACGGGCATTGAGTGAGTATAAAGATGAAATTTCGCTGGAGTATACCATCAGGTTCGTGACGTTTTCCGGTGAGGAGGAGGGTTTGCTCGGCAGCTATCAGTATGTAAGCGCTGCAAAGGAAAGCGACATGAACATTGTGGCGGTTCTGAATGCTGACATGATAGGATACACCCACACAGAGGAGGGAAGGGAAAATGTGGTGGTGTACCGGCGGGATAATTCTGACTGGATTGCCAATATGGCAGCAACCGTTTCAGCAGAATACAGCCTTGGCCTCACCGTCCAGGAATACAGCGCGGGGGCAAGCAGCGACCACTGGCCGTTTTTACAGTACGGTTATGATGCCGTGTTCTTTCATGAGTATGAGTTCAACGAGTACTATCACAGCGAGGGAGATACCATCGATCACATGGACTTGGAATATGACATGCGGGTGACCAGACTTGTGGTGGGCACGCTCATCAAAATCGCCGAGGTGGAGATTACCGACACGGAGCCACCTGAGGTGTCCATAGAAAAGCCAGGAAACTACCTCTACATTGCGGACCGTGAGATAGCGCCCATGAAGAACACCGTTATCATAGGAAAAATCACCCTCCAGGTACAGGCACATGACACCCTCTCCGGAATTGCAAGGGTGGAATTGTATGTGGATGATGAACAGAAGGCAGAACTGACACACGAACCGTACGAATGGGTATGGGATGAGCCCTCGTTTTTCATGCATACCGTAACGGCCGTTGCCCGCGATAATACCGGAAACATCGCAGAAGATGCCATCACCGCGATGATATTCAACCTATAGGCCGTTCCGACCGGCACCTCCTGCCTCATTCCTTTTTAATCATCACCGGGATGCCCTCCCTTATATCATATGTTGTATGGCATCTGGTGCAGGTGAGTGTCCCCTCCACCACCTCATCCTTCTCCTCTCTCATTATTTTCAGGATAAGCTCACCGTGGCAGTGAGGACAGCACAGAATATCGAGATATTTTCTCTTCATGCCTTTAAATATGGGAGTACTATTTTAACTATGCGTGTTGCGGTAAAAATCGGCTATGATGGGAGCAGATTTCACGGCTTTGCCATGCAGCCCGGCAAACATACGGTGGAGGGGGAGATACTGGAAAGACTGAAAAAAACCCGGGCAATACGGGAGAGAAATGAGGCACAGTTTCAGTATGCATCAAGGACAGACAGGGGTGTGCACGCACTGGGGAATGTCATTGCGTTTAACTGCAGCGGGGATGCGAGGAAAATACTCGGAGATATGGAAGACATATGGGTCTTTGGCACCGCCGTCGTTGATGACACATTCAACCCGCGGCACTGCATAAGCAAGACGTACCGGTACTATGTGCCGGGAAAAGGGCTGGACTGTGAAAAAATGGTGCAGGCCGCCGCGCTTTTCATGGGAGAACATGATTTCTCCGGCTTCGCGCGGCTGGATGAAAGAAACCCCGTACGAACAGTCAAAAACATGACGGTGAAGAATCACGGAGAGGTAATAACAATAGATGTGGAGGGAAAATCCTTTCTATGGAATCAGGTACGCCGCATGGTGGCGGCGCTCATAAAGGTAGGGAAGGGCGAAAACCCAATCGATGACATCCGTGAGGTCCTGCAGGCAAAAAAACGGGTGAACTTCGGCGTGGCTCCGGCAGAAAACCTGGTTCTTCTGGATGTAAAGTATGATTTTGCGTTTGAAATTGACATACCGGACCGGATCAATATAAAAAGAATGTTTTTTACCGATGCCTCACGAATCCATCGAAATAGATAAATATACAAATTCCCATACATAATTAGGTGAAAGAAAAATGAAGATGGGGGCAAAGATAAGTATAGTGTGTGTGGCGATTGCATTAATCATAACGCCCTTTCTGGCAAATGCAGGATATGAAGGAAAGAAAGTTTCGGTGAATACAACGGTGATTACTCCTCTTGGGAAGGAGACAAAAACAATAGAGGTCTCAGAAAGCGATGCTGAGTTTATCGGGAAAAAAGCCCTGGAGTTACAGGATGCGCTGGTGGTGGTAACCAATCCAGATGCGGATGAGGACGAAAGGAGCAAGGCAATGGAAATCGTGGAGGAATTTATCTACAAACTGCAGGAGATGGGGCTGGTTCCCGCAACATTTCCAGTGGCAAGCATACTTTCCACATTCATGAGCCCGAAACTTGCGTTTCTGCTGCCCATACTGAGCTTTGGACACGGCATATCATGGATTCCAATGTATCCCGGCGAGGCATTCATAGGCTTCATGTTCCGCCCGATTTTCATGCAGTACTTCGGTCCATTCGGCTATTCGGGGACACTGAATGTTAATCTGATTCCACCGAGAATTGAATACTGGGATATGGTGGGAACCCACACACTGTTTGTGCTTGGATTCGTCGGTGTCTATATAGACCTCGGGCAGATTGGTTTCGGCATCCCGGACCTGCAGTTCCTCTTTGGTGAGGCGGCAATAGCAGGTGGGATGGACTGGTTCTGATTTCCCTTTTCCTCTTCTTTTTTTCTATTGTTGAACCATAATGTTTAAAATGGCATTGCGGTTATTCTTCTGGTTTTATGGATTTGAAGGCATGGTTCATGTTAGTGAGACCATTTACGCTTATTGCACCCTTCATGGCCATCATGTTCGGGTGCATACTTCAGCTTGCCATCTATGGTGAGATGGCCTACTTCTGGAGTAATTTTTCCATAATACTGATAGCCTCTGTGGCACTGGCTGCTGCCCAGGCGGTGGGCCAGATAATGAATCAGGTTGAGGATGTGGAGATTGACAGAGCAAACGGAAAGGATTATCGGCCCATCGCAAGCGGACGGATAACTACGGAAAGCGCACAGATTCTCGCATGGGTATTTGCCATCTTTGCCATTCTTGTGGGTTTCTCCATAAATATCTACTACGGTTCCTTCATGGTGATTTTCATACTCTCTGGCATTCTCTACAATATAGAACCCTTCCGGCTCAAGAAGCGGCTGTGGGTTAATACCGGCTCTCTGGCGCTCTCACGGGGGCTGCTTCCCCTCCCTGCAGCATGGAGTTTGTTTGGAAACGTGACCGATGCCGAACCCTGGCTTATCGGAAGTGTGATGGCCATATGGGTACTGGGATGGCAGAACACAAAGGACATAACCGATGTTGAAGGGGACAGGAAATACGGCATGATGACACCCGTCGTCTATCATGGGATAGAACATCTTTCCTGGATAATAACCGCGCTCTCATTCCTGAGCTTCTTCCTTCTGGCACTCTACATCAAAATGGGACTGCTCTCATCGGACATGTATCCCCTCTTCATTCTGGCCATCCCCACCGCATGGATGACCTACAAATTACTCAAGATGAGGTTTGAGAGAAGCTCGCTCGAGAATAACGAGCTCTGGGCGGGGTTTTATCTCACACTCGCCGGGTTTTACATCATCGCGGCGGCAACCTATCTCATTCAGCCATACATCACCCTATTCGGCTAACGTCTTTGCCATGTAAGGTCCCTCTCTCACATAGCCAATTTTCCGGTAGTACTCCCGCGTACCTACACCGCTCAGAACCAGAATTTTCTCCTTTCCAAAACGAAGTGAAATGTCCTCTGCCTGCCGCATCAATGCCCGTCCGTATCCCCGGTGCTGCCAGGCCCCTTTCTCTCTTTTCCCTATTTCCACCATGGAACCGTGCACTCTGAGTTCCCGCACCACTGCTGCATCTTCCATCTCGTGCCGGTGTGGTCTGGAGGGTATGCGAAGGCGGCAGTACGCCACAATGGCATCCTCATTCTCCATTGAGACGAACACCTCCCTCCCACCACTGGCGAGATACTCCCTCTTCCTCAGTTCAAAATCATCCTTCACCACCATGTGTTGTATGCGGGAGAGATGACCTGCTTCCCTGCACCGTATGCATCTGCAGGAAAGTCCCCTTTCCTTCATCCGTGCATGAACCAGCTGTCTGAGGTTGCTTTTGGTAATCCCTCCCTCAATCATGTTTGAGGGTATGTCTCTTTCAATTCTCTGGACCCTCACCCATTCCGGAATGTACCGCTTCATCTCTGCAATGAGCTCCACCGCCTCCTCCACCTCAAGGGGTACATACCTCCCCTCCTTCCACTCCCTGTAAAGCAGTGAGGACTCAATCACAAGGGTGGGATATATTTTTATCATATCCGGTCTGAATCGTTCATCCCTGAACATGTGCTGAAAGGACTGCAGGTCGTTCTCGAAGCTGCTCCCGGGAAGTCCCGGCATGACATGGTAGCATATCTTAAATCCCGCATCCTTTGCCAGGCGGGTCGCCAGAATGGTGTCTGATACGGTGTGGCCGCGCTTCATCAATGCGAGTACGGTGTCATCCAGAATCTGCGCTCCCAGCTCGATCCGTGTGGTCCCCAGTGAAAGCATGGCATCAATATGTTGCATCCTGCACCAGTCCGGACGGGTTTCGATGGTGAGACCCGTGCACCGGTGGGCCGCCTGCTCGTTCAACTGCTGCGCCCCCTCAAGGGATGGCGAGGGCATGCCGTTCAGCGCATCGTAGCATCTTCTGACAAAAAATCGCTGGTATTCCATATCCCGTGCAGGCACAGTTCCTCCCATCACTATCAGATCAATTTTGTCAGTGGGGTGCCCGATTGCCTCAAGCTGTCTCAGGCGGTCTTCCACCTGCCGGAATGCATCAAATCCGTGTCGTGCCGCCCGCAGCGCTGCCGGTTCCCTCCCGGTATAGCTCTGCGGTGTATGTGGTGGTCCTCCAGGGCATGGCACGCATCTTCCGTGAGGGCAGGGATGTGGAGATGTCATGACGGCGACAACAGCGACACCGGAAAGAGTTCTCACCACCTTTCGCTGAAGAAAGGTCTTCACCGTATCTGTCCTCCGTGCCCCCTCAATGCAGGCGAATAGTTCAGAATCAGAGGGTATTGCTGAAAGAGCATACCTTCTGGTCAGTTCTTTTTTATAGGTTAACAGTTCGTGTTTGTTGGTGATGTGCCCCTTTTCTATGGCATCTGCTATGTGTTCAGCAATTTTTTTGAGATCATGTGTAGGCAATGTTGAAGTCGTCATTATCCTTAAAATATTTTTTCAGTATATTCTCATTCTCATCCATAAACGTGTCCTTCAACCGCCCTATGCAGCTTTTGATTTCCTCATCCTCTATTTTCATTTCCTTGTACAGCCTGCTGATGAGCTTCACCAGGTCGGCAAAGATGGGGAACAACGCTTCCTGTGTCTCATATATCTCCTCTGTCATCGCCTCATTATATCTGATGATCTGTTCGAGTTCTTCTATCTTTTTCCTGATTTCATCCTTTTGTGCTTTTTTGGCTGACCGACCTTTGGATTCGGATACTGTCATGGCAACACCAATAAACACACCTACTTAAACTTTTTTAACCGTCTGATGGCTACAAGGATGATGGCAACAAACGCAATGATGAATTCAAAGGAGGGGATTTCCTTCTGTGTGATGGTGATCTCTGAAGAGTAATTTGCCTGTGCCCCCTCGTCATCCTTTACCTGCAGCGTCACCGTATACGTTCCCTTGCGGTCATAGACGTGTGTGGGATTCTGCTCGTACGAAATGCTGCCGTCACCGAAGTCCCAGCGCCATTCAACAATCTCACCGTCAATGTCGCTGGAGAGGTCGCTGAATGTGATGGTTTTCCCTGTTCCCGCCCTTTCCGGGTCAAAGGTGAACTCTGCATCCGGTTTTCTGTTGTTCACCATCAACGTCAGTTCTAATACATCCGTTTCGCCCGCATCATCGGTGACAGTAAGGGTGACCGTGTAGGTACCGGATGTGAGATATTTGTGCGTGATGACCGGATCATTTGAGGTGGTACCGTCACCGAAATCCCAGGTATAATTCATGATGGTTCCGTCCCTGTCGTATGATGCGCTCGCGTTGAAGTCCACCAACGTGTAGGAAAATATATCAGTTGGGGCCCACGAGAAATTGGCTACCGGGGCCAGATTGTTCACCGTCACCTGCATCCGGGTGGTGTTGTTGCTTCCTTCCCTGTCCTCGACCATCA
>Ga0164318_10007654_pt1 | contig 10469 bp, 9 predicted proteins | sample GuaBasSedimGuay9_FD_113734 | JGI IMG/M metagenome (GOLD analysis project Ga0164318, IMG submission 113734) | Subseafloor sediment microbial communities from Guaymas Basin, Gulf of California, Mexico - Guay9, Core 4571-4, 0-3 cm | ecosystem: Environmental > Aquatic > Marine > Hydrothermal vents >...
CGGGCAAGGGCAAGTCCGTGGCCATCCTCGGCTACGACGGACTGGGCCAGCCCGAGACCTCCGACCGGACCGCAGACGGGGACCTGGGTGTGGCCTACCACCTCTACAGCCACGCGCAGCGACACAAGTTCACCCTGCGGGTACGGATCCCGCGGGCGGTGGCCGAGGTGCCTTCGGTGGCGCATGTCTGGCCGACGGCCGCCTGGCACGAGCGCGAGGCCTGGGACCTGGTGGGCATCCGATTCAGCGGCCACCCGGACCTCAGGCGGATGCTGCTGGACGAGGCCTGGGAGGGTCACCCCCTGCGCAAGGACTACGTGATGCCCTCGAAGTGGGCCGGCGTGCCCATGGACGGCAAACCCTATGCCGACAACCCGTTCCCTACCCCCGAACCACCGGCCGGGGGCGACGAGCCCGGCGGCAAGACCCCCCCGGCGGAGGCGTAAGATGTCCACAGGAGAAAAGAACCTGACCGGTTGGGCCGACCAGGACCATGTGCCGGGCATCAAGAGTGAACTGCTGGAGCTCAACATGGGGCCCCAGCACCCGGCCACCCACGGGGTGCTGCGCCTGCTGCTGAAGACCGACGGAGAGATCGTCTACGAGGTCACCCCCGTGATCGGGTACCTGCACCGCTGCGCCGAGAAGATCGCCGAGGGCGTCAACTACAAGCAGTGGATGGTCTACACCGACCGGTTCGACTACCTGGCCCCGGTCTGCTGCAATCACGCCTACGTCACGGCCGTGGAGAAGCTCCTGCAGCCCGAGGTTCCCGAGCGCGCCGAGCACCTGCGCGTGGTGACCGCCGAGCTGTCGCGCATCGCCAGCCACCTCATCGCCCTGGCCACCTTCGGCCTGGACATGGGCGCCTGGACCCCGCTGCTGTACTGCTTCCGCGAGCGGGAGGAGATCCTCAACCTGCTCGAACGCATCGCCGGCGGACGCATGCTCTACAACTACTTCGTGCCCGGCGGGGTGCGTTACGACGTGCCCGACGACAACTGGGTGCACGACGTGCTCGAGTTCATCACCATGCTCGAGACCAAGAAGATCAAGGACTACAACGATCTGCTGAGCTACAACAAGATCTTCATCGAGCGCACCGCCGACGTGGGCGTCATCGACGCGGAGACGGCCAAGGCCTACGCCTGCACGGGGCCGGTGCTGCGCGGCTCGGGCGTGAAGTTCGATTGCCGCCGCGACGATCCCTACTCGGTGTACCACAAGTTCGACTTCGAGATCCCCGTGGGCATGGGCGAGATGGGGACGGTCGGCGACTGCTGGGACCGTTACATGGTCCGGGTGCGCGAGATCGAACAGGCCTGCCGCATCATCCGTCAGGCCCTGGATACCCTGCCCGATGGTCCCTACCAGGCCATCCCCCTGAACAAGATCGTCAAGGTTCCCGCCGGGGCGGCCTACTCCCGCACCGAGAGCGCCAAGGGGGAGATCGGGCACTACATCATCTCCGACGGGGGGCAGGTCGCCTTCCGCAACAAGGTGCGCTCCCCGTCCTTCTGCAACCTGCAGGTTGTGGAGAAGGTAGGCGTGGGGCAGATGGTTTCAGACCTTGTGGCCCTTGTGGGGTCGCTGGACATCGTACTCGGGGAGATCGACCGCTGATGGAAATCCTCACGGCTTGGTTGCAGGGGCTCCCGGGATTCGGCGGCATGTCGGACCAGGGCCTGTTCATCACCGGTGCAGTCATAATGGCCGCGCTCATGTTCATAGTCATGGCCCTGTGCGCCATCGTGTTCACCTGGATGGAGCGCAAGGTCGCCGGCTTCATCCAGAGCCGCTACGGTCCCATGCGCACCGGCCGCTGGCACGGCTGGGCCCAGGCCGTGGCCGACATGCTCAAGATCCTCGGCAAGGAGGACATCATCCCCGCCGAGGCGGACAAGGGCCTGTTCGTGTTCGCCCCGTTGCTGGTCCTGCTGGGCTCGTTGCTGGCCTGGGCCGCGGTGCCCTGGGCGCCGGGCTTTACGGCCGCGAACCTGGACCTGGGGCTGTTCTACATTTTCGCCGCCAGCAGCATGGTGATCATAGGCATCCTCATGGCCGGCTGGTCCTCCAACAACAAGTGGGCCCTGTACGGCGCGGCACGCGGCGCGGCCCAGATGGTCAGCTACGAGATCCCCCTGGCCCTGGCCACCATCCCGGTGATCATGCACGTGGGGTCGCTGAATACCCAGGACATCGTCAACGCCCAGCAGGGCGGGATCCTCAACTGGTTCATCCTGCGGGATCCCTTCCTGTTCGTGGCCTTCTGGATGTACTTCATCGCGTCCATCGCCGAGACCAACCGCGGACCGTTCGACATGCCCGAGACAGAGTCCGAGCTGGTGGCCGGCTACCACACCGAGTACACCGGGATGCGCTTCGCGTTCTTCTTCCTGGCCGAGTACGCCAACCTGTTCCTGGTCTCGGTGATCGCGGTCATGGTGTTCCTGGGCGGCTGGTGGTCGCCCATCCCGGGGCTGGATTTCGCGCCCGCGTTGACCTTCATCATCAAGGGCGTGCTGATGGTGTTCCTGAACATGTGGGTACGCTGGACCCTGCCGCGCGTGCGCGTGGACCAGCTCATGTACCTGTGCTGGAAGGTGATGATCCCCGTGACCCTGCTGTGCATCGTGGGTTCGGGTGTGTTGATGATCACGATGGGCGGGCTCGGCTGAGGCCGTCCGTCCTTCAATAACCGCGCCGCCCGGGGTTCCGGCTCCGGCGGCAAGCAGGCGGAGAACAGTCGATGGTCCAGTACTTCCAAGACATCTATGCCGCGGTGGGTTCGGCGCTGGTGGGGATGGGTGTCACCATCAAGCACATCTGGAAGAAGCCGGTCACGTTGCAGTACCCGGACGAACGCCAGGTGATGCCGCCCCGGTTCCGCGGCTTCGTGCACAACGACATGACAAAGTGCGACGCCTGCGGGATCTGCGCCAAGCTGTGCCCGGTGGACTGCATCTACATCGAGACCGTGGGCAAGGGCAAGGACCGGTACATGACCCGGTACGCCATCGACTACAACAAGTGCATCTGGTGCTCCATGTGCACGGAGAACTGCCACACCGGCTCCATCACCATGAGCCACGACTACGACCACTCGGTCTACGACCGCAAGACGCTGGTCTACGAGTTCATGGACCCGACGCAGCAGACCATTCCCTGCCATCGCGCCGTCCGCGAGGAAAAGGGCTGGTGGGTCGAGCCCAAGGAAGAGAAGGCCAAGCCGGCGAAACCCGCGGCCAGGCCCGAGGCTGATGCCAAACCCGCATCTCCAGCCGACGAGCCCTCCGGCGACAAAGGAGAGGACAAGTGACCGGTGATCTGATCTTCATCCTGCTGGCCCTGCTGACCCTGGTGCCCGCGGTCTGGGTGGTGCTCAGCCGGAACCTGGTTCACGCCGGTTTCGGGCTGCTTTTCACCCTGTTCGGCGCCGCGGGGCTCTACGCCTACATGGGGGCCGATTTCATCGCCGTGACCCAGCTGATGGTCTACATCGGCGGCGTGCTGGTGCTGGTCCTGTTCACGGTGATGATGACCCACGTGCCCCGCAGCAGGCAGAACCACGGCCTGGACCGCTATGTGCCGGCGGCCGTGTTCGCCCTCCTGGTGTTCGGTGTGCTCTACAAGACCATCACCGCGGTTCCCTGGCACGGTGCGGCCGGGCCGGCCGAACCCACCGTGGCCAAGATCGGCGTCGGCATCATGACCGACTACATCTTCCCCTTCGAGTACGTGTCGCTGGTGCTGCTGGCGGCCATGATCGGCGCCGCCCTGCTGACACGCGAATCCCGCCCGACCGGCGGGGAAGAGGATGCCCCCGCCGAGGAAACATCAAGCGACCAGGAGGTGACCTCGTGAACGTCGGCCTGCCCCATTTCCTGACCGTGGGCGCGATCCTGTTCGCCCTCGGCCTGTTCGCGGTCATGTCCCGGCGCAACGCCGTCGGGATCCTCATGGGCGTCGAGCTCATGCTCAACGCGTCCAACATCAACTTCGTGGCGTTTTCCCGTTACGTGGAGCACGCCGTCGACGGCCAGATCATGGCCGCATTCGTGATCGTGCTTGCGGCCGCGGAGGCGGCCGTGGCCCTGGCCATCGTCCTGGCGATGTACCGCAACTTCGGCACGGCCAACGCGGACGTCGCCCAACGCCTGAAGCGATAAGGGAGTCAAACCGGTGATGAGCGATACTGCCATCCTTACCAGCGCGCTGGTCATCCTGGGCCTGCCCCTGCTGTCATACGTGCTGACGTTCTTCTTCGGCAGCAGGCTGCCGCGCAGGGGCGACTTCATCGGCGTGACCTTCATGGGCGCGGCCTGGCTGCTGGCCATCAGGATCTTCCTGACCTTCTGGAAGATCGCCGATCCGTCCTACCGGGTGGAGGGCTCGTTCACCTGGGTGAACCTGGGGCCGTTCCATCTGGACGCGGGCATCCTGGTCGACGGCATGACCTCGGTGATGCTCATGGTGGTCACGACGGTCAGCTTCCTGGTCCACCTGTATTCCACCGGTTACATGCACGGGGACAGGCGCTACGAGCGCTACTTCGCCTTCCTGGGCTTCTTCTCGTTCTCCATGCTGGGGATCGTGTTGGCGAACAACCTGCTCTTCCTGTACATCTTCTGGGAACTGGTCGGCCTGTCCAGCTATCTGCTCATCGGGTTCTTCTTCCACAAGCACTCCGCGGCCAGCGCCGGCAAGAAGGCCTTCCTGACCAACCGCGTGGGCGACTACGGCTTCTGGCTGGGGATCCTGGCCTTCTTCACCGCCTGCGGCACCCTGAACTACTTCGAGCTGTTCGCCCACGTCCACGCCGGCACCATCAGCGGCACGCTGCTGGCATGGGCGGGCGTCGGCCTGTTCATGGGCTGCGTGGGCAAGTCGGCCCAGATGCCTTTGCACATCTGGCTGCCCGACGCCATGGAGGGTCCGACCCCCGTCTCCGCCCTGATCCACGCCGCGACCATGGTCGCCGCCGGTGTGTACATGGTCGCCCGCCTGGCGCCGCTGTTCGGGCACACGGCCATGGAAGTGATCCTCTACGTGGGGGCCATCACGGCCTTCGTGACCTCGACCATCGCCCTGGTCAAGACGGACATCAAGCGGGTGCTGGCGTTCTCGACCCTCAGCCAGCTGGGCTACATGGTCATGGCCCTGGGCGCGGGGGACTCGGTCAACGCCATGTTCCACCTGACCACCCACGCCATGTTCAAGGCCCTGCTGTTCCTGGGCGCCGGCAGTGTGATCCACGCCGTCCACACCCAGGAGATGCCCGACATGGGCGGTCTGCGCAAGAAGATGCCGATCACCTTCATCACCTTCCTCATCGCCACTCTGGCCATCAGCGGCGTGCCGGGCTTCTCGGGCTTCTACTCCAAGGACGGCATCCTGGGTTCGACCCTGGCCTTCGGCATGACCAGCGGGCAGTACATTCCCTACATTCTGGGCATCGTGGCGGCGGCCATCACGCCGTTCTACATGTTCCGCATCATCTTCCTGACGTTCACGGGCAAGCCGCGGAACCAGGAGAAGTTCGACCACGCCCACGAGAGCCCCATGAACATGGCCATCCCCCTGATGGTCCTGGCCTTCCTGGCCATCGTCTCGTCGGGCTTCAAGACCGCGGACAAGGGTTGGTTCTCCCGCTTCGCCGCCCCGTACGACGTGCCGGCCGTGGCGGCCCAGTTCGACCTGGGCGCACCCGCGGTGGCTCACGGACTCGTGGTTGCCCACCACCAGTCGGTTTCCGGGATGGGCGAAGTCATCGAGCATGAGGGCGCCGAGCACTCCGCCGCCGGCCATGAGACCGAGATGGAAACGGCGGCTGGCCACGCCGAGCACGCCGAACACAGCGAACACGAAGCCATCCACCACAAGGCCCACATCATGGCCATGATCATGTCCATAACCATGGCCACCCTGGGCATCCTGGCGTCCTGGTGGGTCTACTACATGGGCAAGCTGGATACGGCTGCGCTGCTGCAGCGGCTCAAGGGCGTCTACACCGTGCTGCAGGGCCAGTACTTCTTCGACGAGTTCTACGCGGCCACCGTCTACCGCTTCACGCTCTGGTGGGCGGCGGTCTGCGCCGGGTTCGATCGCTATGTCATCGACGGCATCGTCGACGGCACCGGTTACCTGACGCGCATGATGAGCTGGACCTCGGGCCTGTTCGACCGTTACGTCGTCGACGGGATGGTCAACGGGGTCGCATCGGTCCTGCAGGGAGCAGGGGAAGGTTTCCGTCGTCTGCAGACGGGGCGGATCCAGACCTATCTGGTCTATACCAGTGCGTCGGTCCTGGTCCTGATTCTGGTCTACAAGGTTCTGTAATGTCCGGGTTGATACCGAGTACCCCCGAGAGGAGCGCCACGCATGGGTGAGCACATTCTTTCCTGGATGACTTTTTTTCCGGTCATCGGGGCGGCTGTGATCGCTTTCATTCCGTCGGAACGAAAAGAGATCATCAAGACGGTCGCGGCCGCCGCGGCCGCGGTGCCGTTGATCCTGGCGGTGCAGCTGTTCGTGAACTTCGACCGCGGTACGGCGGCCTTCCAGTTCATCGAGCACTACACCTGGATCAAGAGCTTCAACATCGAGTACTTCATGGGGATCGACGGTCTGAGCGTGCCCATGGTGCTGCTGACTGCGCTGCTCTCGTTCCTGTGCATCATCGCCTCGTGGCGCATCGAGAAGGCGGTCAAGGGCTACTTCGCCCTGTTCCTGCTGCTGGAAACGGCCATGATGGGGGTGTTCTGCGCCCTGGACTTCTTCCTGTTCTACCTGTTCTGGGAACTGATGCTGCTGCCCATGTACTTCCTGATCGGTATCTGGGGCGGGCCGCGGCGCGAGTACGCGGCCATCAAGTTCTTCCTGTACACCCTGGCCGGCTCGGTGCTCATGCTGCTGGCCATGATCGCCTTCTATCTTAACGTGCAGGATCCCACGACCGGTGGCCATACCTTCAACATGCTCTACATGATGGACCAGTCGAACCACAGTGCGTGGCTGCAGATGACCAACATCCGTCACCTGCTGTGGATCGGGCTGTTCATCGGGTTCGCCATCAAGGTGCCCATCTTCCCGTTCCACACCTGGCTGCCCGACGCCCACGTCGAGGCGCCCACGGCCGTGTCCGTCATCCTGGCCGGCGTGCTGCTGAAGATGGGGACCTACGGCATCCTGCGTATCAGCTACCCCATCCTGCCCGACGCCGCGGTCTGGTTCAGCTACGCGCTGGCGGTGCTCGGCGCCATCAACATCCTGTACGGCGCCTACTGCGCCATGGCCCAGACGGACATGAAGAAGCTTGTGGCCTACTCGTCCATCAGCCACATGGGTTACGTACTGCTGGGCATGGCGGCCTTCACCACCGCCGGCATCAACGGCGCGGTGCTGCAGATGTTCAACCACGGCACCATCACCGCCATGATGTTCCTCTGCGTGGGCGTGGTCTACGACCGGGCCCACACCCGTGAGATCAGCGGCTTCGGCGGCCTGGGGCTGCAGATGCCCCTCTACGCGAGCTTCTTCAGCTTCGCCCTGTTCGCCGCCATCGGCCTGCCGGGCCTGAGCGGCTTCGTCAGCGAGGCGATGATCTTCATCGGTATCTTCCCGGTCTACCGCACGGTGGCCATGATCAGCGCCCTGGGGATCATCATCGGCGCGGCCTACGTGCTGTGGATGCTGCAGCGCGTGTTCCTGGGCCCCCGGAACGAGAAGTGGGACAGCCTGCCCGACATCAACGCGCGCGAGATGTTCACCCTCGTGCCCATCGGTCTGATCGTCCTGATCCTGGGTGTGTACCCCATGCCGGTGCTGGATCTGATGAAGGTGTCCCTGAACCACCTGATCAAGGTGGTGGCCGGCTGACCCGGCACCGCCTAAGGAGTGTTCCTCGATGGAACTGTTGAACCTGAACATTCCCAGCTGGTCGGACATGGCCGCCTGGATCCCGGAAGCGGTGCTGTGCGGGACCTTCCTGGTTGCGCTGGTCGGCGATCTTCTGGTCCGCGGCCGACGGCCCTGGCTGCCGTTCGCCATCTCGGTCTTCGGTCTGGTCACCGCCGGCAGCTATGCCGTGGCCACGGTGCTGCACGCCGATCCCGCCGCCCACTCCATCATGGGTAAGCTCATGGTGGTCGACGGCCTGGCCGGGTTCTTCCGCCTGTTGTTCATCTTCACGGGTCTGGCCACGGTGCTGTTCGCCTGGACCAGCGAGGAGATCATGGGCCGCAAGCGGGAGAACAAGGGCGAGTTCTACTTCCTGACCGTCCTGTTGACCCTGGCCATGTGCGTCATGGCCGAGGCCCGCGACCTGCTGATGCTCTTTTTGTCCATGGAGGGCGTGGGGCTGGTCAGCTACGTCATGGCCGGGTACATGCGCACCAGCCTGCGCAGCACCGAGGCCTCGTTGAAGTACGTCATCTTCGGCGCGGTCAGCAGCGCCATCATGCTGTACGGGCTGTCCCTGCTGTACGGCATGACAGGATCGCTGACCTTCTCGGGTATCCGCGCCGGACTTCTTGCCGGAGGAGCCGACCCCTTCGGCCTGCTGGTGGCCGCCATCCTGATCCTGGCGGGCATGAGCTACAAGATCGCGGCCGTACCGTTCCACTACTGGGCTCCGGATGTGTACGAAGGCGCGCCGACCCCCATCAGCGCCCTGTTCTCGGTGGGCCCCAAGGCGGCCGGTTTCGCCCTGATGATCCGCTTCTTCTACACCACCCTGGCCGCAGGCAACGATCCGGCGGCCGGCTCGACCCTGATCGCGGACTTCAACTGGCCCCTGCTGGTAGCGGTGATGTCGGCCGCGACCATGATCTACGCCAACCTGGTGGCCCTGCGCCAGACCAACGTCAAGCGGCTGCTGGCCTACTCGAGCATTTCCCACGTGGGCTACATCCTCATGGGCTTCGTGCTGCTGACGGGCGAGGGGCTCCAGGCGATCCTGTTCTACCTGTTGGTCTACACCTTCATGAACCTGGGGGCCTTCTTCTTCGTGGTGGCCATCAACAACCACCTCAAGAGCGAGGACCTGCAGGACTACGTGGGTTTGGGCTTCCGGGCTCCCTGGGCCGCGTCCATGATGGTGATCTTCCTGGGCTCGTTGGCGGGGATCCCGCCCTTCGCCGGCTTCGTGGGGAAGCTGTACATCTTCACCGCGGTCATGGACCGGCAGATGTTCTGGCTGGTCATCGTGGCGGCGGTCAACTCGGTCATCGGCCTCTACTACTACTTCAAGGTGGTCAAGGCCATGTTCCTGACCCGCCCCGCCGAGGGCGCCGACGCCTCGCCGCTCAAGCTGCACTGGCTGCAGTACACGATCCTGGGCGTGCTCACGGTGCCGACGCTGGTGCTGGGGATCTACTTCGGCCAGTTCAAGGCCCTGGCCGACCAGGCCATCGCCCTGATGACGGTTCACATGTAGTCATCGGTTCTGTAGACTCTGGCATCGTTCAGCCCACGACATCAGCGTCGCGGGATCTGCGGGGGGCCTTCAGCTTGGTGTTGCCCCTGCCGACGGACCCCGGTCCTTGACCCCGGCCTGATGCTTCCCTAGCGTCATGCAGAGGCGGATGCGATAGCCGTCGCCCGCCTTCCCGCCCCGGCCCCGCTCGTTCCCTCGCTTGTTCGCCTGTTCGCCGCTTGATGACCGCGACCCCACAGGCGAAAGAGGGCATGATATGCAGAGCTCCCGATTTTTTCCCACTGGTTTGACCCTGACCTTGATCCTGATCGGCCTGGCCGGATGCGCGGGCCGGGATTTGATGATGCCCAACGGGCTGGACAAGGAGTATGTCCCGGCCACCACGCCGGAACTCCTGCTGGAGAAGGTGGCCCAGGCCTACGCCGACCGGGATCTGGAGTGCTACGCCGACCTCCTGGCGGAGGATTTCGTGTTCACCTTCCTGCCCTGCGACGTCAATGATCTGGGGCTGGGCAGCGACCACTGGGGCCGCGAGGACGAATTGATCTCGGCAGCCAGGATGTTTTCCGGGGAGCCCCATGTGCGGGACGACGGTACGGTTGTGCCGCCGATTCTCGCCATCGAGGTGCTGGAATTCCGTCAGGATGTTCCCTGGGAGGACGCCGGGGACCGCGAGCATCCCGGTACCATGCGGGCGATCTACAGCATGAAGGTCCTGTTCGTGCGCGAAGGTGCGAGCGATCTGGTGGTTGACGGCCCCTGCATCTTCTTCGCCTCGCCGGTCCGGAATGAGGACGGGCAGACGGTTTATCGGCTGCGAGGCTGGGTGGATCAGACGAAGGTCTGTTCCTGACCCGGGCCGGCCGGGATGACGGCGGCGAATTACAGCCGTGCCACGCCGATCCAGGCCGCGTGCAGGGCGCACACCAGCACGAAGAACACCGCGCGCGCCCGGTCGGGCGACAGCCCGGGGAACCGCAGGACGATGTTCCCTGTGGGGCAACTGCTCAGGCAGTCCCCGCACAGGGTGCAG
>Ga0164318_10007655_pt1 | contig 10469 bp, 8 predicted proteins | sample GuaBasSedimGuay9_FD_113734 | JGI IMG/M metagenome (GOLD analysis project Ga0164318, IMG submission 113734) | Subseafloor sediment microbial communities from Guaymas Basin, Gulf of California, Mexico - Guay9, Core 4571-4, 0-3 cm | ecosystem: Environmental > Aquatic > Marine > Hydrothermal vents >...
AATAAAGCAATTAAAGATGGCAAGAATTTAATCCTCTCTTAAAAAATAAACTCTCCTTATGGATTCGGCATTTGTTAATATGGCTAAAATCAAAAGAGTGTACATTACTTGATTGAATATAGCCCCCACCATAATTATGAATAGACGTATATCCCTCCCCAATCTAATTTTACCTTTTTTAGAAAAGAGGGCATCATATTTAATGGCAGTATAGCTGTTCATAAAACTTCCCATTAAGGCAGCAAAGCCAATAATCCATATTTGAGGATACGCATAGATATACCAGTAACCATAACTCATTCCTAGAATGATGAAGGCATCTGCATATCTATCCAAAACTGCATCAAACCATGCCCCATATTTTGTCTGTTGAAATTTTAGACGAGCTACCTCTCCATCACAGCCATCAATGATGGAAGAAAATTGAGCAAGGATTCCTCCGATTAAAACATAAGCATATCTACCAAAGGAAAAGAAAAGAGCAGATAGTAAGCATCCAATAAAGGATAAAAAGGAAAGAAAATTGGGGGTTATACTTGTTTTCACCAAAAATTTTGAAATTCTTATGGATATTGCTCTATTTAAATGCCTAGAAATGAAACCATCAGTGGGCTTTACTAAATTTTTACATAATATTTTCTCTGCTTTTTTGTGGTCATCTTTATTATCAATGTCAATCCAAAAATTTTTTGTTTCAATATATTTCACTTTTCCCTTATTTGCTAAAATTTTTATCCCTCCAGATAAACTTTCATTTCCTTTTGAAATACTTTCTTCCAACGCTTTAAAAATTGAGGTGGAGCATAGAAATATACCACAATCAACACCATCATATTCATCCAAACCTTTACCAATGTTTACAATCCTATCATTTTTTATTTTGACTAAAGTTGCTTCCTCCAAATCAATATATTCCTCTGGATTTTTGTCAATGACTAAGATACATTCATTATTTACCTGAGCTTTTTGCAATTTTTTTATTATGTCAGCATCAAACAAATGATCTGACATGAGTAGGATAAAATTTTCTTTTATCATTTCCTTTGCTTTCAAAACAGATATTCCGTTCCCACGTTCCCATTCATCATTTTCAACATATTCTATCCTTACACCATATTTGCTGCCATCCCCTAATTTTTCTTTTATCTTTTTGCCACCATATCCAATAACTATTAAAAATTCATCAATGCCTGCTTGTTTTGAAGTTAAAATAACTCTTTCTATCAATGCCAAGCCTAGAAGAGGGAGGAGGGGTTTGGGCTTATTTTTTGTTATGCCACTGATTCTTTTCCCCCTACCAGCAGCAATTATCAAAGCTTTCATCTATCTCTCTTTCCCTCTATGAACTCCTCCACCATCATCCTTGCCTTCTGGTCTGGGAATTGCTGGGGTGGGTGCTTCATTGTATATGCAGATATGGAAATCAGAGGACCACCAATGCCCCTATCCAACGCAACCTTGCAGCATCTAATGGCATCTATGGCACATCCAGCAGAATTTGGTGAATCCTCCACGCTCAATCTTAACTCTAAATTCATTGGCACATCTCCAAAAATCCTTCCCTCCATTCTTAAGAAGCATATTTTATTATCCTTCTGCCATGGAACGTAATCAGAAGGACCAATGTGGATGTTATCCGCCTCTAAAGGCACATCTAAAACAGATTGGACTGCTTCTGTCTTTGATATTTTCTTTGATTTTAGCCTCTCTCTAGCCAGCATGTTGAGAAAATCGGTATTTCCACCTGTATTCAGCTGATATGTTCTATCTATCTTAACACCCCTATCATTAAACAATTTAGTAAGGACACGATGTGTTATCGTTGCTCCTATCTGTGATTTTATGTCATCTCCCACGATGGGAATATTTTTTTTCTCAAATTTTTCAGCAAATTCTTTGTCGGAGGCTATAAAAACAGGGATGCAATTTATTAATGCAACATTTGCTTCTAAACAACAATTTGCATAATATCTTGCTGCCTTTTCTGAGCCGACGGGGAGGTAATTCAATGCTATCTCTGCTCCACTTTCCTTTAAAATCTCCGCAACATCCTGCTCTTCTTCATCAGCAATCACAAAGCGCTTATCCTCTGGAAACTCAGCCATATGAGGGGCAACACCATCCATAACTTTGCCCATTACAACCTTTACCCCCATTTTAGGAACGTCTTTATAGAAAACTTTTGTGCAATTTGGCTTTGCAAAGATGGCATCGCTAATATCCTTTCCAACCTTTCTTTTATCTATGTCAATAGCAGCAACAACTTCTATATCCCCTGGCTTATAACCACAAATATCCCAGTGCATCAAACCAATTGCCTCTTCCCTTTTTTTATTTTTATAATAATGAATGCCTTGTATCAAGGAACTGGCACAATTACCCACGCCTATTATCGCTATCTTTATCTTTTCCATCTCATCACCTCATTAAGGCATTACATTATCAAAATTACTTACAAATAATATAATACCTCTACTATTTAAAATTTTCTGTTAAATTATGTATAAATTATTTATAATTTGTTGATTTGAGTTCCCCATGAATGGAAAACATATCTTCATATTCAGCAGATAATTCAATAACATTGCTAACCTCCGGTGAATAATAAAAATCAACAATATCCATGGAAGATATTTCATATGCATCATATGTTCCTGCCTCGACAGTTACATTTTTTCTTCCATTACATGCTGTAGTAATGGCTCCCAAAGATAACTCATCCTGAAATGACTTCCTTATTATTCCGAATAATAATGAGGCGCTTGCATCCATAGAAACATGGCTGGGAGGAATATTCCATTCTTTTCCAACCTTAAGGGGAAAATCTATTGGAGCAAAGGCGGGATCGAAAGTTAATGTAATGGAAGCAGTAAAAGGTATGGGAAGTGGAATTGGAATGGGGTCAATTCTTGCTGCAGCAATTCCCCTCAAATTTACATCAATATTTTCTATTCCAAAATTGCTCTTTTTGCACTTTATCTCTCCATTTGCTCTCGTTAGTAAAAATTTTCCAGAAATATCCAATGGAGGTTGAGTCAAATAAGCGGTAAAATCTCCTTTAATTGTTCCCCTGAAGTTTAGAGTATATGCACCATCTGTTCCCTCAACCTCAAGACTTAAATCATTTAATGTTCCGTCAAAGGAAATGGAGCCCCAGTCATCTTCCATATTTATTTCAATTTTATCCATATCATAGGTCCATTTTTCCCCTTCATTCCATACATCAATGAAAACAGATGCCTCATCTGTACTTTCTTTCCCTTCTTCATCCCTGACGGTAAGCTTTACAGTATACATTCCTTTCTTGGAATAAGCATGGCTAGGATTTTTTTCATGACTTGTGTTTCCATCACCAAAATCCCATGTATATGTGATAGAGCCCTCTGCATCACAACTTTCGCCATTGAATATTATTTCTTCTCCAACATGGGCATAATACGGACCCCCTGCATCCGCAACAGGTGGCCAATCAAAATCGCTGGGGTCATAATCAACCCACGTTATTGCATAATCATCGATATGGAGGCTTCCATACTCGATATTGAAGAAGCCTTCATATCCCCATCCTGCTCCCCAACTATTTTTAACTATCCAATATCCTCCATTGGTGATTGAGGGATCATCTTTCCAGCCAACTAAAACGACACAATGATTTATATTCCCTGCCCTCCCTGGATAAGGATAATAATCACTTGGGTCATGATGATAAATTCCCCATTGCATGAAGTCATCAGTTGCATCCATATAAGTAACCAATGGACCTTCTTCCATTATCTCAGTTTTTATTCTATCTCTATCAGCAGATGATTCGGGAATCCATGTGCCATAGTCTGCAATTGGGACAAGCATTTCTTCCCAATCTTTACATTTCCATGAGCATGGAACAGCATCATTTGCCTCATAAGGGAAACATGATTCAGGAATTATTCCATTATGGTAATTTCCATCTGCTGATGAAGATTTTATATATTTAAAAGCGAGATATGGACTGCCCCCTCTACAACTGCCTGACATTGGTAAACATGAAAGAATATATTGCTCAGAAAGGTCCGGGTCTAGGTTTGCAATTCCTTCCCTAATATTGATTATGCTCTCAAGTGCTCCAACTGCTGCAAAATCCCAGCAGCTCCCACAATTGCCCTGATAGCGAGCAGGTGTTGTCCAGTCCTTGCCTTCGTAATCTCTCCAGCTAAACTCACTTGGAGGATTTCCCCTAGCTGGTTTAGGTGATAATTCACTTTCATCTGGCAAAGGAGGAACTTCTTCCATTACGCTAAAAGTTATGTTGTTTTGGGAGATGGGGAAACCAGCATCCATCCATGCATTTATTCCTCCTTTGAGCACATAAACATTTTCGAAACCCTTTTCTTTTAGAATATTATATCCAACAACGCTTTTCTCTCCAGATTCGTCATAAATTATTATTCTTTTATCTTTGTTTAGTTTTGAATGGAAACATGAATTGCAAAGAAATTTTGCCAATGGCAGAGATATTGCATTTTTTATATGGCATTCATTGTAATCATCCTCACCTCTAGCATCCAAAATAATGGCTGTCCCATCTTTTAACATTTTATAAGCATCTTCAGATGAAATTTTAAAGGCATCTGTATGATTCTCTTTTCCCAATGAATGAGAAGGAAAAATCAACATGAAAGCAATGCATATGGAAATCATTCCCCATTTTCCTTTCATATGATCCTCCTTTTATAAATCTAAATTTTCTATTTATACATTACTAGCATCGTGAGCTAAAATTGCTAAAGAGAAAAGATGGTTGCTCTCAAAAAATCACTATCCCAATCCCCTTTTTCATCATAAGCAATTACTTTAAGAGTATGCTCCCCTACATAACCTCTCCATGTCCATTGATATGGCTCTTCAGTTACCTCACCTTTTAAAACATCATCCACATAAAACTCTATTTTTTCTATACCATCATTGTCATATGCATATACCTCTACATCTTTCCTTCCAATTATGATCGTATTCTTTAATGGCATAATTTGTTTGTTAAGTATATATAAATAACCTTCCTTTGGAGAAGTGATAGAAACGGATGGAGGAAGATTTCCTTCGCCAACAATATCTGCAGCAACAGCATCAACATAGTGAGCGATAAATGGATTTCCATTTGGTGGGTCTGCGAATCCTTGCTCGCCTATTTTATTAAATAGAACAGCAACAACGAGTATATTATCCATATCATCTCTTTTTATATCATCATACCCCACTTTGTAAGGAAGCCATGTAGAAAAATTGTAGTAAAATTGATTTGCATCAATAGAGATATTTGAAAGGAGTGCATAGCCTAAGAAGCCGAAATGATATGGAACCCCATCATAATCCTTCCATCTAGAGTTTATCTCAGTTACATACACCCTCAAAAATCCCTCATATTTTTCATTTCCTTCATTGACGATTGTAATTTCTATGCCGATGCCAGCTTCACAACAAGTCTGGAACCAATTTGTATCAATGTTAATATCAACATTTGCCACATCCCTCTCTCCACATTTTTCTATCGCATCCCTGTATGCCTCCTCATTTCCATGAACTACGACTTCCTTCCCGCCGTCAAAGAATACTGTTGGATATAAATAAAAATTGTAATCTTCTTTGATTCTTTTATAGGCATCGTCATTAACGTCCCCTATCATGGAAACATAATAAAAAGGGTAATCACCAGATGTATAAATTGAGAAGAGAGAGGCGGAGGCAGAGGGACACTCAGGACAATAGGTTGCGGTAGCAAGCTCAGCAAAAACAGGATGAGTTGCCATTTCATTACTCTCGCCAATATTAAAAAATGAAAATAGCATAAGGGCAGCAAATATCGCAGGAGCTAACCATCTCATTAACAATTGTTAGGAAGTCGGCATATAAATAATTTACTAACCTATGTAGCCCATTAAAAATCGATTCATTTTTATCAAATAAAAAAGAGAATTTGGCTTAACAAAAATTTTTATATAGAACAATTTTTATACAAAACTCCAGTATGAGTGAGGGTAAGAAAAAGAGTACTAGAAAGCCATTGCGCCAGAAGGTGAAGGAGTTGGAGGAGGAGTTGGAGGAGAAAAAGGAAAAAATGATGCGCTTACTCGCTGATTTCGATAACTACCGCAAGAGAATGGAAAAGGAAGTTAATGAGCTGGCAGAAAAGGAAAAGGAAAAATTGCTCCTTCGCTTTCTGGAAGTATACGAAAATCTGCAAATGGCGTGTAAGGAGATTGAAAATGAAGGATTGCAAATGGTCATGAATCAATTTAAAAAGGCTTTAAACGATGAGGGTATTGAGGAAATCAATGCTCTCGGGGAAAAATTTGATTATAACCTTCACCATGCAGTTGCAACAAAAAAAAGTAAGGAAAAGGATGGCATAATCATTGAGGAAATAAAAAAAGGTTATATGCTCAATGGGCGTGTCATTCGTCCTTCATATGTAATCGTAGCAAAAGGTGATGGAAATGGCGAAGATAATAGGAATTGATTTGGGCACGGTAAATTCAGAAGTAGCAGTTGTGGAAGGTGGCAAGCCAACGCTTATAAAAAGTGCTGAGGGGAATCCATATTTTCCCTCCATAGTAGCCTTTACTAAGGAAGGAGAGATGCTTGTTGGAGAGGCTGCAAAAAGGCAAATGGTCATGAATCCGGAGGGGACAATTCAGCACATCAAAAGAAAAATGGGAACAAATGAGAAGGTGAAAGTATGGGGGAAGGAGTATACACCTGAGCAGATTTCAGCGTTCATTTTACAAAAAATAAAGAGGGATGCGGAGGAATATTTAGGAGAGGAGATAAAGGAGGCAGTTATTACAGTTCCAGCCTATTTCAACGACGACCAGCGGCAGGCAACAAAAGATGCTGGCAAGATTGCGGGATTTGAGGTAAAGCGCATTTTAAATGAGCCCACAGCAGCTGCATTAGCATATGGCTTGGATAAAAAAGGAGAGCATAAAATTGCAGTTTATGATTTGGGCGGAGGAACGTTTGATATAACCATAATGGAAGTTGGTGAAGGTGTATTCGAGGTTTTATCTACAAATGGCGATACCCATCTGGGGGGAGCAGATATGGATAAAGCATTGGTCGATTATATCGCTGATAATTTTGAAAAGAAGCATGGCGTTGATTTAAGAAAAGATGCAAAGGCTTTGCAGCGTCTCACTGAAGCATCAGAAAAAGCAAAGATTGAGCTTTCATCTGTTATGCAAACTAATATTGAACTTCCTTATATTACTGTAGTAAATAATGAACCTGTGCATCTGCAGGAAACAATAACAAGGGCGAAATTCGAGGAATTGATAAAGCCGATTGTTGAGAAAACAATAGAGCCTTGCAATCAAGCATTAAAGGATGCAAAATTAAAGCCAGAGGATATCGATCATGTTGTTTTAGTTGGTGGGACAACAAGAATTCCTTATGTTCGCCAGCTTGTAGAAAAAATTTTTGGTAAGAAGCCAGAGAGGGGTGTAGACCCGATGGAATGCGTTGCCTTTGGTGCAGCCATACAAGCTGGTATATTGAGTGGCGAGCTTGAGAAAGACATTGTTTTGCTTGATGTCACTCCTCTCACGCTGAGTATTGAAACTCTAGGAGGAGTAGCTACACCTTTGATAGAAAGAAATACAACCATTCCAACTAAAAAAAGCAAGATTTTTACTACCGCTGCCGACAACCAAACGAGCGTTGAAATACATGTTGTTCAAGGAGAAAGACCAATGGCTGCAGATAATAAAAGCCTGGGTAGATTTCATTTAACAGGTATTCCTCCTGCTCCTAGAGGCGTGCCGCAAATAGAAGTCACTTTTGACATAGATGCCAATGGCATTTTGCATGTCTCCGCCAAAGACTTAGCGACTGGGAAACAGCAGTCCATCACCATTACTGGCTCAACAAAACTGAGTGATGAGGAAATAGAAAGAATGCGTAAAGAGGCGGAGGAGCATGCAGAGGAAGATAGAAAGAAAAAGGAGAAAATAGAGGTAAGGAATAATGCTGAAACTCTGGTTTACAGCACAGAAAAAACGCTGGAAGAATTAAAGGATAAAATTTCCAAGGATAAAAAGGAGAAAGTTGAGAATGCTTTGAAAGCTCTGAAAGAATCATTGGAGAAGGATGACATAGAGGATATTAAGAAAAAAAGTGAGGAATTGACGAAGGCATTGGGTGAAGCAGCAACAGAGGCATATCAAAAAGCAGGTGCTGAAAGTAGCAAGGAATGGAAGGGGCATCCCTCTGATTCCGTGGACACAGACTATGAAGTGAAAGAATGAAGAAGGATTATTATGAAGTGCTTGGCGTTAGCAGGGATGCCAGCAAGGAAGAAATAAAAAGGGCATATCGGCGCCTTGCATTGAAATATCATCCCGATAAAAGCTCTGATCCAGATGCTGAGGAAAAATTTAAGGAAATTTCAGAGGCGTATGCAGTTTTGTCTGATGAAGAGAAGCGCCGTCAATATGATATGTTTGGTCACGCCGGCATTGACAGCCAGTATTCCTATGAGGACATTTTTAGAGGTGTGGACTTCTCTGATATATTTCGCGACATAGGATTTGACCTTGGATTCAATGATTTGTTTCAGCGCTTCTTTGGAGGGTTTGGAGGGTTTAAGGAAAAGAGAAAGGGAAGGGATTTGCTTTACAGCCTTAGTATAAACCTTGAGGATGCATATTTTGGAGGAGAAAAGGAAATAGAAGTGGAGAGAGATGAAATATGTGATGAATGCAATGGGACAGGAGCATCCAAAGATAGCAAGGAAATTTCATGTCCAGTATGCAATGGAACAGGACAAATAAGAAAGACGCAGAGAACACCATTTGGTCATTTTACCCAGATAACAACTTGCCATAATTGCCATGGTGAGGGAAAAATCATAAAAAATCCCTGCAAAGCATGTAAGGGAGAAGGAGTTCAAAAGAAGAAGAGGAAGATAAAGATTAAAATTCCTAAGGGAATAGAAGAGGGGATGCATCTCCGCCTTGCAGGAGAGGGAGAAGCTGTAGGGAAAGGTTTTCCTCCTGGTGATCTCTACATAGAAGTACATATAAAGGAGCATGAAAAATTCATTCGCCAGGGAAATGATTTGCTTACTGTGAAAAAAATTTCTTACCCTGAGGCAGTTCTAGGAAATGAAGTTGAGGTTGAAACTTTTGATGGAAAAGAAAAGATTTATGTTCCGCCTGGCACGCAAAGTGGGGAGAAATTTGTTATTAAAGGCAAGGGAATGCCTGGATTGCATAGCAAGCAGGGAAATTTGATAGTAAAGATTGAGATAGATGTTCCAAAAAAAGTTTTACCAAAGCAGAGGGAAATCATTGAAAAACTTGCGGAGGAAATGAACATAAAAATAAAAAAATCCAGATGGTATAAAAAATGAAGTGTAGCAAGTGCAATAAAAAGGCAGTCACTTTTATCCGTTACAACGGAACTTATCTTTGTAAACAGCATTTTATGGAATATGTTGAAAAAAGAGTGAGAAAGGATATTCGCAAACAAGGATTGCGGAAGGGAATAATTGCTGTTGCATTATCAGGTGGCAAAGATAGCCTTGTAGCCCTCTATTTAATGAATGATTTGTTTGGAAAGCATAAGGATAAAGAATTGCATGCAATTACTGTTGATGAGGGTATAGCTGGCTATAGGCAAAAGACAATTGAAATAGCGAGAAAGCATTGCAATTTTTTAGGCATAGAGCATCATGTTGTTTCATTCAAAGAAATCATTGGCTTTGAGCTTGATGAAATAAGCAAGATAAGAGGGGAATTGGGGGAATGCACATATTGTGGTGTTTTCCGTCGCCTTTGCTTAAATAAAAAAGGAAATGAGATAAATGCAAAAACCATTGCCATGGGTCATAATTTAGATGACGTTTCTCAGTCCATTCTTATGAACTTCGTAAAAAATGACATGGAGAGGATGGCAAGATTTGCCCCACATAAAAAAGTGCAACCAGGATTAATTCCCCGCATTTTGCCTTTGCGAACCATTCCAGAAAAGGAAACAACATTGTATGCTCTTTTAAGAGGCATAGAAGTTAGTGAGGAAGAATGCCCATATGCAGTTCATGCCTCTCGTGGAATATTTAGAGACATCATTGCTAAATTGGAAAATGATCATCCAGGCACTCGCCACAGCATTTTAAACAGTTATCTTGCCATTGATGATTGTCTGCAGGAAAAATACTTGCCAGCAGAACTCCAGCCATGCAAAATATGCGGGGAGCCCACATCGCAGGAGATATGCAGAGCATGCATGCTGAGAGAAAAGATAGAGAAGGCGATGGATAGCAGTAAAAATTAACCTCCGAATACTGCCATTGCAGAGCCTACGAAATATTCGTTTTCCACTCCTTTTTTTAAGATGCTAATCCACAACCCCGTAAATCCTATTAGGAGAACACAGTTAGGCAACGGAGATGCATTTCTTACCCCGATAGAAAAATGTTGATACCCGAGCAATCC
>Ga0164318_10007656_pt1 | contig 10468 bp, 10 predicted proteins | sample GuaBasSedimGuay9_FD_113734 | JGI IMG/M metagenome (GOLD analysis project Ga0164318, IMG submission 113734) | Subseafloor sediment microbial communities from Guaymas Basin, Gulf of California, Mexico - Guay9, Core 4571-4, 0-3 cm | ecosystem: Environmental > Aquatic > Marine > Hydrothermal vents...
AATCTGTAATGACAACATCAAAATCCTCTTTTTCCAGGCATTCATGGAACTGTTTTTCCGTTATTATTTCAACAAATTCTGCATCAGGATATGCTCTGCTAAGAAATTTAATGGCTATCTGTCGGTCATCTGGTTCATCATCTATAATAAGAAATTTCATAGCTCAAATATAAATACCAAACTTTTATATATAAATATTGTTAATTCAACTAAGAATAATATTTTATATAATATATAATGGATAGATCCTGTTTCCTTTATTCTGGCAATTCAATCCAGAATGTGCTTCCCTCTCCTTCCTTACTTTTTATACCCACCCTTCCTCCCATCTTTTCCACACCTTTTTTTACTATAGCCAGTCCTATCCCGGTGCCCTCATATTCTTCCCTTCCATGTAAACGGGTAAAAAGAGAGAATATTTCCTCCTTCTTTTCTTCTGGAATTCCTATACCATTGTCCCTAACATATATTCTCACATTTCCCTCCTTCTTTTCCCCATCAATCTTAACCATGGGCTTTCTATCGGAGGGAACAAACTTTATGGCATTGTGTATAAGGTTATAAATGACCTCCTTCATTATCTCATGGTCTGCATGAATATATGGTAATTTTTCCACCATAATATCTGCATTTCTTTTCGTTATTTCATCCTCCATTTCGTTTATAACTTCCTTTACAAGCAGGTTCATGTCCAGCCTCCTTTTCTTTACTTCCCTCTCTTCCACCTTACTGTAATTCATCAATTTTTCCAGTATCTCCTCCATTCTTTCACTGGCATCCCTTATCCTTTTAATCATGTCTTTCCCTTCCTCAGAAATTTTATCGCCATGCTCATCTAAGAACAGGGAGGAAAAAGTTTTTATGCTCCTTAAGGGCGCCTTTAAATCATGGGCAAGGCGATGGGAAAGGAATTTTGTCTCCATAGTTTTTTCATCAACCATTTTTTCCAGATAATTTTGATATTCTCTGAGTTCTGCTGTTCTTTCCTCAATTTTTCTGGTTAATGTTCTGTTCCATACCGCAAGGATTGCCACTGCTGCTGCAATGAAAGAGGTGAAAATAAAAATAGATTTCACAACCCATGAAGGAAAGCCATGCTGCACATATACCTTCGTCCCATACCATTTCTGATATATCTCATCATATACCCCGTTTGCCATAATGGCATCGATGGAGGAATTTATTCTTTCCAGCAATTCATGATTTCCCTTCCTCACAGCAATGGCTCTATCTCCTATTTCCACACTCTTTCCTATAACATTGATATTTTTATAACCATGTTTTTGAATGAGATAAATCCCCGTATAATAATTTCCAAAAAATGCCGTCACTTCGCCCTTGGCAAGTAAAGCCATGGCTTCATTCTGGCTATCTGCCTCCACAATGTAGGCATGAATGGCATGACTTTTCAGATATTCCTCCGAGATATCTCCTGCCTCAACCCCCACGCTGTGCATGGAGAGGTCATGAATATCTTCTATGCCCGTGGTTCCCTCCCTAACAAAGATGGCAAGTTTTAATGTAAGAATGGGCTTGCTGAAATCAAAATACTGCCTTCTTTCCTCATTTTCCGCCATGCAAAGCACATCGATACTTCCATTTTCCAGTGCTTTTACAGCATCACTCCACACCATGGGCTTTATTTCCATGCTTTCGTTCATCTCCTTGGCGATGGCTTTCATTATATCCACATTGAATCCTCTCACCATGCCATCTTCCACAAATTCATGGGGAGGATAGTTTTTGTCAATACCAAAAATTATCTTTGAGGATGCAAAAGGAAAGGAAAATAAAATGATGAGGAAGAGAATGACAATTTTTTTCATATATATTTAAAAAACCTTTGTTTATTAAACTTGCTTTTTTGCATGATTAAACTTTCCAAATCCATAAATAGTAAATTCATTATTACATTCATGGAAGAAATAGGTTATGTAGAGCATTATTTCTCCAGAATAGGAGTGGCAGCCATTAAAATAACCGATGGAATTCTTAGGATAGGGGATAAGATAAGAATAGTTGGCGCCACAACAAACTTTGAACAGATTGTGGAGTCCATGGAGGTGGAGAAGCAGAAAATAGAGGAGGCAAAGGAAGGGGATGAAGTGGGTATCAAAGTCGTGGAGAGGGTGAGAGAAGGAGACAGGGTTTACAAACTTGAATGAAATGAGGAGCATAGTAATAGGCATAGATGGGGCAGAGCCGTCTCTACTGGAAAAATGGATTGATGAACTGCCCAATCTCCAGAAATTTTATTCATACTATGGAAGGATGGAATCCACATTGCCGCCATCCTCCGCCCCCGCCTGGACAAGTATTGTTACAGGAGTAAAGCCTGAAAAGCATGGTATATATGACTTCTTTTATTATGATGAAAATGGTGGTGAAATAAAGGTTGTTTCATCAAGGATGAGGAGGGTGCCAGCCATATGGAACCTTCTCGATTCCATCGGGAAAAAAAGCATTGTAATAAATGTTCCCCTTACCTATCCCCCAGAAAGAATAAATGGGATAATAGTATCAGGACTTCTTACTCCTCCTGGCGAAAACTTTGTGGAGCCGGTAGAACTGAAAAATTTTTTGTCTGACTACAAAATGGAGCATCTCATAGTGGATGATTTACCCATAAGGATGGCGGCACAGTATAATCCTGACAGGGTCATGTTTTTACTAAATCAATGGATTGAGAGCAGGACGAAGGCGGCGATAAGATTGATGAAAAACTTTTCATGGGACTTTGGAATGGTGGTTTACAGGGCTACAGATTTAGTTCAGCATTTCATGTGGGAAAGGGATGAGGTTTTTGAGATATATAAAAAAATAGATGGAGAAATTGGTAGAATAATGGATAACTTCAAAGCAAATTATTTCATTGTTTCCGACCATGGATTTTATGGAGTGAAAAAAAATATTTTCCTAAACAACCTTCTCCATGAAAGAGGATATTTGAAGGTAAAAAAGAAACCAGTATCAATAAAAGTGGGTAAATTGCTCATGCCCCTCCTATACAGGATGCCGAGAAAATTCACCCATCTTTCATTCATAAGAAAACTTCTCTTTTCCATTGCTTTCAAGAAAAACGTGATTGACGTGCATTCTTCAAATGCCTTCTGCCTTTCATCCAGTTCAAGGGCTGTTATATGTCGGAAAGGGAGGGAGGAGGAGATAAAAAAATTGCTGGATGAATTGGAGGATGGGGGCAAGAAAATAATGAAAATGGTGCATGCTTACTCAACAGATAATATTTCGTATCTCATTTCAGATTTGGAGAAGGAATATGCAATAATGGATGTCCTCAATTTTGGCGAGATAATTGGAAAACCAGAAAAATTTCATTTTCATGGAGAGCATGGAAAATATGGAGTGTTCATGGCTTATGGCGACGACATGAAGGATTTTGAGGACACCGTTCATGTTACAGATGTGGCACCCACTGTGCTTCATTCCATGGGGTTGCCTGTTGCATCTCACATGGACGGAGATGTTGTTCCTCTGTTTAGAAATGGAAGAGAGGTAAGGAGAGTTGAATGGGAAAAATTTGGGCTGAGTGAGAAAGAGAGGAATATTCTGAAAAACATTGCCTCCTCCCTCACGAAATAGCAACAGTAACTATTCTGAAATATATTCTGCCATCCTTTTCATCAAAGAAAATGGAATCGTTGCCATCATCACTTCCATCCTCTACTTTGTACCCTCCTCCTTCGGGATAACTGCTTCCCACCCTGTTTCCTAAGTAATAATCTATGGTCAAGCTTTTCCCTGTCTCCTTGTTGCTATCCTCGCCATTTATATCAAGCATTTTCTCCCTGCCCAGCAAATCCTTGTAATAGAGTTCTATTCCTATGGTGTGATATCCAACGCCATCATTCACATCCTGGGTGACATTCCAGGAAACACCAAAATCTTTATCTATGGGCACCTCCACTTCCTGCATTGCATACATATTCTCATCTATGTATATCTTTGCCATAACCTTGGCACTTTGCTTTCCCACCACAACAAAATCCTTGATTCTTATTTTGGATATTTCCACCATTATCCCTGCGTTATTATATGGAATGTAATCCTGGCTATCTAAAACGCCGTCGTTATCATCATCATTATCTGCATTATCACCCACTCCATCCCCATCGCTATCCTTCCATTCCGTGGGGTCATCGGGGAATGCATCCTGGCTATCAGGCACACCATCTCCATCTCTATCATGCGTTGGGTTGAGCACTTCCTCATAATTTTTGTATACAAAGGGGGCGGAGATTATGACAATTATGATTATAAGAATCGCCATGAAGAGCAGAAGCATATTTCTTCCTGATTTTATATCTCTCATTCTAAAAATAATTGCGAGTAAACTTAAAAACTTATTTATGTCATTCATGCTATATTAAAAAGAATATGAAAAAGGGAAGGACAAGGTGCTTAGGGGTACAAAGCATGCTTTTCTTAGAAATGTAAGGGAATATCTTCATGGGCAAAGTATGGAATCATTCACTTTTGAATCCCTTTCACCACTTCCACTATAAACAGGGATAGCATGATGAGGATGAGAAACACAAGGGCTGAACTTGAAAAAAGCACTTCATACGCCCTGCTGGTTGGTATCTCCAGGGTGTATGGCGGAGTGGGAAGATGGATAATGGTGGAGTATGTGCTCATGATTGTTCCCGCTACCGCCGGTCCCCATGTTGCACCAAAATTTCTGAATAAACTGTTGGCTCCCGTTGCAATACCCATCACCTCCCGTTTGACACTGAATATGAGAATGTTGATGAGGGAGACATTCATAATTATTATTCCGGTGGTTAGCACCATCGTTATACCTATGAAAACCCATATATTGACGGTGGTGGCATATTTTGCAAGGAGCAACAAGCCAGCAAATGCAATTGCCGAGCCCAGGATGGCAAAAAATTTTGCCCCTATTTTTATCATCAATTTTCCTGCAACAGGGGCAACAATGAGTATTACAATTGCATTTGGTGTCATCAGCAAACCCGTATCCAGTATACTCTTCCCGAATCCATATGGATGGGGCATCTGAAAAATGTATGTATTGGCTTGGCTCATCATCTGTATGCCAAAGCCTGCCATCATTATACCAATATTTGCAATCATTGGATTTATGGAGGAAATGATGTTTATGGGAATCAGAGGATTTCTGACACGGATTTCCCATAGGATAAGAATAACAAAAGCCATGATAGATGCTGCAAATAGGGCAATGGTTTGCCTATTCCCCCATCCTATGGCGGGCGCCCTTGTGACAGCCACAAGGGAGGGCACAACAAAGAGTATGAGTAAAAACGCACCAGCAAAATCGAATTTGCTCGGCGTGATGTATCTGCTTTCCCTCAAAACAGCCCATGAAGCAATGAACATCAGCATCACAAAAGGCACAATGCTATGATATGTCCATCGCCACCCATAATGCTGGGATATGAAGGCGCCTGAAGGCAGGGCAACAACTATCCCCACAGCAAACATGGAACTTATCAAGCCCTGCACCTGCGGAACCATCTCAGGAGGAAATTCCTCTCTTACAAGGCTGAAGCCCAAGGGGAATATTGACATGCCTATGCCCTGAAGTCCTCGAGAAAAAAGAAGCCATCTGAAAGTCGGGGAAAAGCCGTTGAGGGTGACACCAACAGCATAAAAAATTAATGAGATGAGAAACATCTTTCGCTTTCCATACATATCTCCAAGTTTTCCCATGACAGCCACGCTCACAGTTCCCACCAGCAGGTATATGGATAAAATCCAGCTTGCATCAGATGGAGTTATCCCAAAATCCTTCTGTATGGTTGGCAGGGATGGGATAAGCACTGCTTCAGTATACATAACCAAGAGGGGAAGTAATACCAGTATTGCCGCAGCCTTTTTTGCATATCTTAAATCATAACCCTCCATGCTATCATCTCAAAGCCGGAAATTGCTTTTCATGATGCAGTCATCTTTTAAACCTTTTCCAAAAAAGCGAGATGGTAACCCAAAATTATTTAGCGAGAGATATACTCACTATGTTGCTCCCCCTCACCACTATCCTTCCAAGTCTTTTCTCGCTCTCGTCACTTTTCTCCATTGCATCTTCCATTACAATATTCATATACTGGTCATAACCGGAGAGTTTTCCTGTAAGCATTCTCCCATCCTTGAGAAGAATGGACACATCTCTGTTCAGACTCACTTCCAGCAAATCAACAGGCAATACCATAAAAAGGAATATACTCCTGTTTTATATATCTTTACCTTAGAAGCAGAAAATGGCAATCCATGTTAATTCATCCGCCAATTCCTATCTTGATATTATGTGGATTATATCCCCGTTTTTGAGGGGATGTTCTGCCCCTATTATCTTACCTGTTCTTGCATCAACAGCCCTTATGAAGCCCTCCGCCAGGTCGCTATGCACCTTATATGCAAGGTCTATTACAGTAGAATTATCTGGAAGAAGAAAAACATCGGGCAAAACATTTCCATCTTTATCGCAGAGTTTGTGCTCATCTTCCACAGGATAAACTGCAATGAGATGGAGCATTTCAAAAACAGCCTTATCTATGCATTGTTGAACGCCTGTGGAACCAAATCTCCTGAGAACATGCTCTTCTATATACTCCAGCCCCTTCCTCTGCTTCTCATCCATCTCTCCAATAATCTCAAAGGCTCCATCTCCTGGTCTGTATTTTATATAACCATGCTCACTTGCCTTCACCAGTGCCAGTTCTGCCATTGCCGATGTTGGAATCGCCATTTCTCCCTGAAATTTTTTTATCATTTCATCACTGGCTTTATCCGCCTTGTTCAAAGCAAGCAGAATGGGTTTTGCCTCTTTTCTAACATGAGTGGAAAATTCCAGCAATTCTTCATCACCCCATTTTGTTGCATCCTCAGGAAGGGAAGATTTTCTTATCGCCACCTTTATCTCCTCCTCCCTTATCCCCAATCCTGTAAGTTTTTCAGCAAGCATCTTCTCCAGTTTAACCCCCTCCAGCCTCGCCTTCATGCTCAGGCGTCGCCAGTCCTTTTCCAGAAGCCCCTTAATCCAGTAATCTATTTCCTCCTCCAAAAATTTTATATCAGCAGAGGGATCATGTTCTCCCAAGCCGCATGGCTGCCCCTCCTCGTCTGTGGAGCCCGAAACATCCACAATGTGTATCAGGCAGGATGCCTGTCTCAGGTCATCCAAAAATTTGTTTCCCAGCCCACGCCCTTCATGTGCTTTGGGCACCAATCCTGCCACATCTATTGCCTCTATGGGAACATATCTTATTCCATCCAGGCATTTTGAATTCTTGGGATTGCATTTGATGCCATATTCCCTGCATGGGCATGGAGTCCTGGCATACATCACTCCCTTATTTGCATCTATGGTGGTAAAGGGATAGTCAGCCATCTCAGCCATGGCAAGGGTGGTGGCATTGAAGAATGTTGTCTTCCCGACATTTGGCTTTCCCACAATACCTATCTGAACCATTTTATCAACCGAAGTAATGAGATGGTTCCTTCTCCTCTTTCTTCCTCACCCTCTTCTCCTTTACAATGTCTATTGCAAGTATCATACCAGTTGGGATTATTCTCGTCATCCCCTCCTTGGAGCCATGGGATGAATCAAGTTTTATGCATATCCCTCCCTCATCCTTGGATATATAGGAATAGCCAATGAATGTGCCGCTTGTTTCCATTATTTCCTTATCCGAGCCAATGGAATAGATGATATATTTGGAGCCAGGAACCAGTTCTATTATTTCTTCCTTCATTCTACATACCTCCTCTCCACCAGATTCTGAAGATGTCTTACTGTTTCAGCATATCCCTCCATTGCCACCTTCACATGTGCCTCAACGAAATTCCATGCCTTTGAAATACTTCCATATCTAAGGCGATATGTTTTTTTAACCTTTTTCCCCTCTCCTTCCTTTCCCTCTTCCAGTATATCCATGCTCTTGAGTTTATTGAGATGGCGGTATATGGCTGCCTTGGTTGCTTTCAGGGAAACAACCAGTTCCTCCACAGTCCAGTATTTATCGGGGTGGAGAAGGAAGGATTCAAAGAGGCGGTAAGCCACAGATTCTTCATCATCATTTTCCCTCATGTAACCAATGTTTTTCAAAAAGAGGAGGGCAACCCTTTTGTAATCATCATCGCCTGTGGGAGGGGTGGCTTTTACAACCCTTATTTCAAATTCCATATGCACTAATATTCTATCTGTTTATAACTTATTTGGCGTATAAATTTTAAAGGGTAAAGAGGTAAGTTATCTTATTTTTACGTAATTTATTATTTCTGTTTCAGCATAATTGCCCACTTTGTCATAAGCAACTGCCTTTATTTCATTTACAGAAAGAAGTTTACTCCTTGGTAACTCTGCGGTATATGGAGAAGAGTAATCCCTCCATAAGGTTTCTCCATTCAAAATGAATTCAACGTAGAACATCCCTGAATCAGCATCATTGGCATTTGCCCCCGCCTCAAATTTTCCTATGATTATGGTTTTCCCGAAAAGTGAAGGAAGTATGCGACGATTGAACATGTATATATAGCCCTTCTCCGGTGTGGATATTGAAACAGTTGGTTTCACATTGTCAATTTTTATGGTGAAGTTTTTGGTTTTTTCAACATTCCCTGCATTGTCCACACTGTAGTAATATATTTTATGAACTCCATTGGCTGAGAAATTAAAGGTTCCATTGTAAGTTTTCCAGTCCCCATCATCTATTTTGTATTTTGTATAGTTTACTCCCGATATCTCATCCTCCGCCTCAAAACTTATTTTGGCAACACCCTTTATCCACCCCCCAAAGCCATATGTGGCATTTATTCCATAGATTGTTTCTGGAGGAGTATAATCTATTCCAACAGTGAAGTTTTTGGTTTTTTCAACATTCCCTGCATTGTCCACACTGTAGTAGTATATAATATACAGGCTCTCATTGCTCAATGTTATATTCCCTTCATATTCACTCCAATTTCCATCATTTATCTTATAAAATGTTTTGTTCACCCCAGATATATTATCGGTTGCATTAAAAGTTATGGTGATATTGCTCCTGTACCATTTCTTTCCTCCCACCACGCTATAATTTGTTACTGGAGGGGTAAAATCAATGGTTAATTTTAAAGAATCCATGCTTTCATTTCCATCGTTATCCCTCACGCTAAGATTCACCTGATATATTCCCTCTCCTCCATAGGTATGATTGATAACCATGCCATATCCCTTCTTTCCATCCCCAAAACTCCATGTGTAGTTTACTATGTATCCATCCACATCATAACTCCTGCTGCCATTAAATTCCACCGTTAGATTTTTTGATATTATGTCGCCGCCCGCCTCCGCCACAGGCGGGATGTTTGAAACCAAAATTTGCTTTTCCACATATTTCATTGTTCCATTTTCATCGATGATTACAAGGCGAACGGTATAGGTGCCATTATCCTCATAAATATGCACTGGATTGCGTTCTGTACTGCTATTTCCATCGCCGAAATACCATATCCATGCAATAATGTCTCCTGTAGAATTGTCATAAAATTGCACTTCTTCCAGATCAGTTGGAGTTTCTGGACTCCAGTAAAAATCTGCATGCAAACTCACTGCTTGCACATTAATAAAAGCAATTAATACCACTGCCAACAATCCTACCGCTGCCCTTTTCATACAAATCGCTTCTAAAATTTGTTTTGATTATTTATGTATTTCGATGAATAGTGAACATGTCTTAGCAGCATGGGAAGTTAATGATATGAAAAGGAAATCTCAATGAGATAAGAAGAGAGGTCTCTCCATTTTTCCTCCCATGTAACAATATATGTTTTATATTGGAAACTGATTAAAATTAGATGAACGAGCTCTTGCCGAAAAGATATATGATTCTTCTAGAAGTTGCAACAGGAGAATACTACAACTTAAACCAGATTGCGGAGAAAATTGGCATAACAAAGCAGGGAGTATATGAATATATGAAAAAGATGAAGGAAGATGGACTCATTGAGGTTGTAGAAGGAAGATATAAGGCAACTGTTAGGGGAATAGAAACTCTCTTTTCCTATCTGGAACAGCTTGATAAATATCTCGAAGAAAGAAAAAGAAAACTGAATATCATACAATGCTGTGCCGCGATTGCTGGAGAAGATATAAAGAAAGGAGAGAAAGTATACCTTTTGATGAAAAATGGATATCTGTATGCATATAAAAATAAGCGCGCTTCTGCCACAGCCATAGCGGCAGAAAATGCAAAAAAAGGCGAGGATATTGCAATTAAAAGCGTTAGAGGAATCATTGAACTTTCTTTTGGAAAAATATATCTCTTTTCTCTCCCCTCAATAACAGAGGGGGGCAGCAAAAAAGCAAATCTGGAAAAGTTAAAGAAAGCGCTGGAAAAAATAAAGGCTGATAAAATAGGCATAATTGATGTTGTTGGAAGGGCATCGCTGGAGAAGATCAAGGTGAATTATGATTTTGAATTTTGCC